>LSQX01396469.1_pt1 | contig 49890 bp, 51 predicted proteins | sample 654561 | NCBI WGS metagenome assembly LSQX01 (sample SAMN04489861, study PRJNA283612) | anaerobic digester metagenome | isolation source: 4 biogas reactors fed with cattle manure at either 37C or 55C with and... | place: Denmark: Kongens Lyngby | collected 2014
GTATTGGTTTTTTGTTCATTCCTCTCAAAAAAATGAATTAAAAAGTAAAATAGCCCCAAGACAATTCAAAAGCTTTAATGCCAAATCCCAACAAAGCATTATCTGATTGGCTTTTGCGCAAGGTTTTTCAGCTTAAAGAAGGAGAACTATTGACTATAGAAAAAATGGAACAACTTGGTTTTGACGGTGTTATCATCATTAAAGATGATAAAGAAAATTATAAAATAGATAAAGCAAAAATAGATAGTTATGAAATGTTCATATATGAATAGGTGTTATGTTTAATAAGATATATAGCTAATAAAAAAGTTAATTATGGTTTTTTCAACAAGCGAGGTGAAATCCATATACAACTTATTGTAGTTGTAGATATTATTAGCTTTTTTAGTATTTTTTGCAATAATATTTTATCTATATTTGTAAGCTCAATAGTAGCAATTTATGAAGGCAGTAGATATAATAACCAACGAAATAGTTCCCCTTAAAACATCGGATAGTGGCGATTTTGCCCTGCGTCAGATGGAGGAGCTAAAGGTGTCGCATCTGCCCATTGTAAACAGTGAAGATTTTTTAGGACTTATCTCCGAAGAGGATATTTTAAACCAAGAAGATACAGCCCAATCCATTGGCACATACTCACTTTCGTTGAGCAGAGCTGCTATTTTCGACTCTCAACATTTTTATGATGTAATAAAAATTATTGATGAAGAGAAAATCACCCTTTTGCCAGTAGTTGATAGTAAAAATCAATATCTTGGTGCCATAAGTTTACAAACTGTTTGTCATCAGCTTAGTAAAATTACAGCCGTATCCAATCCCGGTGCTGTGATAGTTTTGGAAATATTTGTGCACGACTATCTTATGTCGCAAATAGCTCAAATAGTGGAATCCAACGATGCCAAAATAATGAGTATGTACGTAAGTAATCATGCTGATTCTACAAAAATGGATGTGATTCTTAAAATCAATAAAAATGATATTACATCCATTATTGCCACCTTCAATCGCTACAACTACATCATAAAAGAGACATTCTCCGAAAGCGATTATTATGAAATGCTAAACTCGCGCTATGATGAATTTATTTCGTGGCTCAATGTTTAAAGGCTATGAAGGTTAAATTTTATATTTCAAATATCTTTTTTCTTTTTTTCATTTTTGGAAGTCTTTTTTCGCAGGAAAATCAGGAAATATTAGTTTCAAAAATCGAAATTGAAGGTAATAATCGTACTAAAACAGAAATTGTTCTCCGAGAAATAGAATTTGTCGCAGGAGATACAATTTTATTGACAGTTTTTGAGGATAGGCTGGAAAGAAGTAAGGAAAACTTGACCAATACTTCACTTTTCAATTTTGTGTCCATAGATTATAATTTAATTTCAGAAAGCGAAGTGTTTGTCTTTGTAAAACTTGTGGAACGCTGGTATATACTGCCTTTTGGAGCATATAGCTTGATGGAGGGCGACCTAAATACATGGTGGCAAGAGAAAAATATGAATCATATTGCCATCCACGGACATTTGTTGGATTTTAATTTCAAAGGACGAAGAGAGCAAGTCTTAGGACGCTTTAGTTTGGGCTACGACCGAAGTTTAGGACTGACCTATTATGTGCCTTACATAAATGAAAACAAAACCTTAGGATTGATGCTTGATGGACGATTTTCGTGGCAAAAAGTTTTAGCCTCTCACACACAAGATTACAAATATCAATACCTGAAAAATGACAATAATTTTTTGCTTAAAAGTGGCTATTTGTCAGCATCATTGGTCTATCGTCCAGCCTTTAGAATGACAGAACAATTTTCAGTATCTTACTATAATTTGTATTTCTCGGATACACTTTTGGCAAATAATCCTGCCTTTTCAAGGCAAAAAAACATGCAATATATCAATCTGTTTTCCAAATTTAAAGTGGATTATCGAGATGATAAATCATACCCCTTAAACGGTTTTTATTTCGATTTTATGGCTTCATATTCAGGACTTAAACTATTGAAAGATGAGGTCTTTTTAGGGGCTTATTTGCAAACAAATTTTAGGTTTTATAAGCCTTTGACAGAAAACTTTTACTGGGCTTCGGGTATAAATCTAAGCACAAGCAAATATCAAAATTATGTGAGTTATTTGGGTCAAGAAATTGGTAGCTCAGGAAACGAAATCAGAGGTTTTGAGCTCTATCGCATACCTGCCACTCATTTTGCTGTTTTGAAAAATAATTTAAAATGGAACTTTTTACCCAAAGTCAATTTTAAACTCCCTTTTATAAAATATGAAAAAATAAGTTTGATACATTTTGCAGCATATTTGAATCTTTTTGCCGATATTGCCACTTATCAAAATGATTATAGACGTTCGTTTTTTAGTAGTGAGAATATTTCGCCAAAATATATTTATAGTCTTGGTGCTGGTCTGGACATGGTTTCCTACTACGATATTGTCTTTAGAATGGAGGCAAGTAAAAATTTCTTATTTAATCAATGGGGATTTTTTGTACATTTAAAGTCATCAATTTAAGCCGATATGAAAAATAGAATATTTGCAATTTATGGTAATCCCTCAAGCGCAGTTTCCTTCGAAGCTGTGGAAAAGATATGCAAAAAAGTACAGCAGAATAAAGGGAGTCTGCTTATTTATGAACCGCTTTATAAAGAGTTTGTCAAGATCCAAAAAGTGGAGTTTGAAGCAGAATTTTTCAATGAAGGCGATTTGCTAAAAAATAGAGCAGATGTTGTGGTTTCGGTGGGTGGCGATGGCACTTTTTTGGGAACGTTGCCCTTTATTCACGATAGTGAAATTCCAGTTATGGGCATTAATAGCGGAAGATTGGGTTTTTTGGCAAACACCCAAATTGAAGATATTGATGAAGCTTTCGAAAATTTCGTGAACGGAAATTATAATTTAGACAAACGTGCAGTTTTACAAATTACACCCCAAATTGACAAGCCAGAATATAAGCTATATGCCCTAAACGACATCACAGTTCGCAGAGGTGAAAATGCCAATATGCTCTCCTTTGAAACAGTTGTTGATGATTGTTTTTTAAATAATTACTGGGCTGATGGAATTGTTTTTTCAACACCAACAGGCTCCACGGCATATTCACTTAGCTGCGGTGGTCCAATACTAACTCCTAATGCTAAAGCTATGATTATCACGCCAATAGCATCACACACATTAACGGTAAGACCAATTGTGATTTCAGATGAAAGTATTGTAAAAATTAAAGTAAGTGGGCGAGGGGAGAATTTTTCCCTTTCAGTAGATTCCAGTAGCGAAACAGTAGAAATAGGCTCAGAATTACTTATACAAAAAGCACCTTTTTATCTCTCAATAGTCCGCTTTGAACATCATTCATTTTACGAAACTATAAGAAGTAAATTGATGTGGGGATATGATAAAAGGAATTAAGATAGTTTTCATAGTCGTCTATCGACTATAAGAACCAGGACTTTAGCATTCCATCTGACTGCTAGAAGATGTACAGTATAGTTCTAAATGATTTAGAATGGACTTCGTTAATCCGACAAAGGCAATTAACAAAAAAATAACATGAGCTGTCATTGTTTTTGTTAGATATGTTTGTATATTTGAAAAAAACATATAAACATGTTTGTGCAAAAAAGTGGTTTATTTTCTTTAAATGTTGGTGTTTCACGCACACACACACACACACTGTTTCGGCTTCTTTATCGACTAATATAAATTTTAATACTAACATCTGCCAAAGCATTTATATTTGTTTTGGTAAGCTTTCGTTCTTGAATTATCTCATAACTATAAATGATATTCCGCCCTAGCTTCCGTGGGGGAGCGGAGATAAACTATGTTGTATTTGTGTAGCAGTAGCTACGAGAATTAAAAAATGTTTTATTTAAAATTTATTTGATATGAAAATTAGAATTTACATTTTAGGAATATTGTTTTTTTTGTGCTCTGCTGCCTATGGACAATACGAACAGTATTTAGAAATGGTGGAACCTTATTTGTCAGAGCCAATTGAAAGTGGTTTTTTTTATTTTAATACACCTAATAATCTTCAGCCAGGCTACCTATATCAGCTTTATAGGCAGTCTGCACCAGATTTAAATAACAATATGATCGTTACCAATTATCATAAAGATAATATTATTGGATTTTCTCATTACAAGTATCAGCAAACGTACATGAACATACCAATAGAAGGAGCTGGTTGTATTGAGCATTATACACCTGATGGCTCTTTAAGTTTCATTAACGCCAAAGTTGCAGATTCAATTAAAGAAAGTCATATTCCAAGACTAAGCGGTAAGGAAGCTTTGGAACTTCTTTCAAAAGAAATAAATGAAAAGGAAGTTGTGTTTGCTTGGGAAGATAGAGAATGGGTACAGCAGATGAAACTCGATAACGATGGTGATGTAACTGCATTGTTCCCCTCCACTAAGCTAATTTGGGCTATTGATGAAATGAAAGATGTACAAATGATTATTCCAGGCCATAGATATAAATTGGCGTATGAAATACCAGTAACTTATATCTATCCAAATCTTGAAACAATTGTTTATTATGTGGATGCAAATAATGGTAGTATTTTAAAACATCGCTCAACTTTACATAATGATGGTCCCGCAAAAATTTACAACTATGGTGTTAAAACCATTGATAATCAGTGGAGTGGTGGTTTTGTTCAAAAATATATATTAAAAACTAATGATAATGGTAGGTATATTCATACCAAAAAACCAAATAATATTAATAGTGCTTGGTGGACTATATCTGACGTTACAGATGCTGATGACGTCTGGGGAGATTTTGATATGAAAGAAACTTCTACGCATTATCATACAAGCAACAGTTGGGATTTTTTTTATAACTATTTTGGCAGGTATGGGCAGGATAATGCAGGAAAAAAAGTAAGAGTTAAAACACAATGGAGTGTACATAATGCATATTTTCAGCCTTTTAACTCCTACAATGAACTTGCCTTTGGTTATACAGATTTTGGGGGGTATTTTGGAGAAGAACCATCTGTTGTTGGGCATGAATATACACACGGTGTAATTTATCATACTGCTAATTTAGCTTATGAGTTTGAATCGGGTGCCTTAAATGAGTCGTTTGCAGATATATTCGGCACTGTAATTCAAGCAAAAATGTTGGATGGAGGTTATACAGATTGGATTTTAGGGAATCATGTTCCAATCTCTGTATTAATGTCTCGTAGCTTAAAAGATCCAAAAAGCAGAGGGCAGAATTATGGAGGTAACGTTGGGCAGCCAGACACATATGGAGGAACTTTTTGGTATATGGGAGACTATAATTTTGATAGAGGTGGAGTTCATGTTAATTCAGGCGTACAAAACAAATGGTTTTATTTATTGACAGATGGTGATAGTGGATATAATGACCATAATGATTACTACGATGTTACTGGAATAGGAATGGATAAGTCAATTAAGATAACCTATCTTGCACTAACTTCATTTTTGTTAAGTTCGTCCCAATATAAGGATTCAAGAGAGGCAACAATAAAAGCAGCTAGATTGATTTTTGGCGATTGCTCTTATGAGCATATATCTACAGCTAATGCGTGGTATGCTGTTGGTGTTGGAAACCAATATGATTGTGAGCCCGTATCTGTAGGCGTTGAAAAAGAATTAAATTTTGAAGTCTTCCCCAATCCTACGAAAAATTCAATAACTATTGCTATGCCAGACATAATCGCTTCTACGATTAGTATTTATGATATTACGGGTCGATTAATAGGTAATGTTGATAGCAGTCAAAATTTAATTGAATATGATGTATCCCATCTACGTAGTGGTATTTATATCATTAGATTTGAATTTGAAAATTCATCTTTTACAAAAAAATTAATTATAGAATAATGAGAGCTTTAGTTATGTTATTATTGTTAGGATTAGCCTGTCCTAATATCAGTTTTTCACAAGCTAGTAACAGAATTTCAATCCAAACAGGCTTGTTTCACACTTTTTTCGACAAATCTTCTCCATTTCTAAATTTAGAAAATAGAGATAAAAGCAAAATTCCTTATCAGAAAAACTTCTTTTTCAACTCTTATGAGTTACAATATCAGAGGAAAATTGGAGAACTTAATGCTATTTCTGTAGAGGGAAGCTATTATTTCAATACCTATGCTAAAGTTTATGGGCAAGATTTTAAAGAAGCATATTATGCACGTGGATATTACACCATAAATGCCAGTTTTATTAGGTGTTTAAAGATAAATGATAGATTTAATTACCGCTATGGAGGAGGAGTAAACTATAGATTGGGACATGAAGATGTTGTCTTCAATTATCCGTCGCTAGAAAAATCGCAAAATCCTAATGTTTTTATGGAATCGAGAAAAGTTCGCGATTTTGGGATAAATGCTAGGTCAGGACTAGAGTATTCTCCGCTAGATTGGCTAAGCCTATATTCCGAACTTGATTTTATTGGTTTTGTCTATGTTCATGACAAAAAACAAATAAAATTGATAAAAGATGATTATGGCTTTAATGGCTATCCCGTGCGCTTTGACCTCTCTTGGAGATTTGGAGTAGGTTTCAACTTTTGATTATGATAATGGATGTTATAAATGAAAACCTACAATTTAGGATAAGATTGGATATAATCGCATAAGTCTTATTAATTATATGACCATTAAATATGTGTTTCATTTGTCCACACTTCGATGCATCTCAATGAAATTGGGATGCATCGAAGACCAAGACAAGTTAAGCTCAAGAATAATGCACCTAAATAAATTGGGCATTCAAACTAAGTATCTACAACTTACACTCTCTTCAAATCATTGAAAGTTTGTCCATAGCCAATTAGAAACTGGGGGTTGATTTTAAATCAATTTTTGATTATTTTTGCAGAAAGGGTCAAGATATAAAGCAAGACCCTCTGAGTAAACTTACACACTTAATGGGATAGTGTCCAAAATAGGTATGAGTACATTTTTTGTTTATATAAATTTAGACGCAATCAAATCATTTAGATTAGGTCTCTTAACCTTATTTCTATTCATGTCATCCCAGCTTTTTTCGCAGGAGAATCAAAAATTTATATTTTTAGATGCTATGTATGGTAATCCTGTATCTGATGTAGAGGTTTTTGACAAAAGTAAATTTATTACCAAAACGGATAAAAACGGTCAATGCTTTGTTCCAAAAAACACTAAAACCATCTATTGTTTGCACACAGGATATTCGGACACATTGGTGAATTTGGCATATCACATCGGAGATGAAATTATGCTAAATCCACGTTATAAAATCCTTGATGAAGTGGAGATAAAAGGAAATTATAAAGCCAAAAAGCATTTTAAAAGACTTATAGAACAAAGCAGGGAAACGGTGCAAGATTTAGATACAACCTTTTATTATTTGATACATGATAAAATAGTACACACGGATGATACTATCAAGGCAATGGAAATGTTTTTGTTGCAAAAAACAACATACAGTAACAAAACTAAGCAAGTCCATTATATCATGGAAAAACTGATAAGTTATAATGAAAGTTTAGATTATAGTGGCACACAAAATATAATTTATATTGGGAGTACTTCTACAAATAAGAAAAAGCTTCTATTCTCTATGCCAGATATACTTTATAGTGTCAAAAGAGGTGAGAGTTTTGGAGGTGATACAATTCAGTTTTTAGTTAAAATACGTGATTTGTTTTGGCGTGGCACATACGCTTTCTATTTTGTTTCCAATAAATTAAGAGCAGTTGAAAGTGCTAGAGAAATGACTTTAATGGGTATAAATTACCAGTTAAATTCTAAGCTTATTTATTCATGCTCGCCTTATGTGGTTTTAGAGAGTAGTTTTTATCAAGCCTATGTTAAACCAAAATCCGAACTTGTTAAAAAATTTGAAAATTTGCACAAGCGAATTCATAGGTGTAGAAAGGATAGGGTACCCAAACCCAAAAGAGATTGTTGTGGCGTAGATGCATCATCCGTATATTCCTCCTATGATGCTATCAGATTGGGTAGAAAAGCATTCTTAGGTAAAGACACCAAGGAAGAGTTTCTACCTGTAAAAGAGGAGGATTTAATTGATTTTGTTAATCAATTAGATTCATTGGATGCAGATGATGAATTTATTGATATAAAAACTGATATGGAAAAACTTTTAGAAGAACATGGGCAGTGATAATGTTATATCGTTTGTATTCCAAAATTGCACTAAATCGAAGAAATAATTTCAAATAGTTTTATTTCTATATTTTCAAGTTCAATATCTCTTTCGCCTTGTCGCCATATCTGAAATCTGATATAATCATTTTTGCTTCGCAAATTGGGAACAACGTATAACATAGAAAATGAGTTGTTGGCTGTATCCAGTTCAAAATGTGGGTTGCCAGGTTCAACGCCTGTCCATGTATAAGATTTATTTTTATAAAAAGTAACAGCGTTGGGTATCAATCCATCAATCCCGCTATATGATTCTGCATTATATGTCCACTTTGCTTGTAATAGAAACAGTTTTCGTGGTTTATAAAACTCTTTAATATGTACATTAATTCCTTCGGAATAAATATGTTCGCTGTTTATTTGTTCGTTATTCAAATCAAAATTCCATGAAGTTTTATATTCCAACTTCATATTTTCGATGGGAACATTTATAAAATCGCCAGCAGATAATTCCAATAATTGTTTTTGCTCGTGCGTTGTTTGTTTGGTTTGCCCAAAGGTCGAAAAATAGAACTTTTTTGTCATAAGCGAACCTGAAAGAATGTAATTCTTCATTTGCCAAGTTTGGAAAATATTTAGGATAACAAAAAGAACAATTGGCACTGCAACCCACTTTCTGATTTTCTTAGAAATCAACACATATCCCAGTGCAATAGCCACAATGGCATATATATCAATCATTGCCCTTTGCGAAAAACTATGAGCATACCACCAAGTGGTCCAGCAGCTAACAATATAGGTGAACAAAACAAAAACCACAGCCAAAAGTATGTTGTTTTTACCCTCTTTTAGCATTTTTGCAAAGCCTATAAGGGCTATTATAGCCAGAGGCGTATAAATAATCCAGCCTTTTTTAAAGCTAAACAAAAACGGAATTGTGTATGGACTTAGCCAGTCTAAGCCTTCGCCGGCATTATTGGCATAGCTGTTCATAAAGAATTGCCCAGCAGTGAGCCTCCAATATACAAATTGAATGCTAATTATTAGAGTGAAGCTCAATAAAGTAGCTATAGTAACTTTGAGATGTTCTTTGAAAAATAAATTTATTTTTCTTACAATATTTGGATATTCATCTGTGGTCCAAAGAAGTGGTATTAGTCCAAACATAAGATTTGGCATACGTGTTAGCCCCAAAAGTCCTAAACTAACACCAATATATATCCCATTTTTCAGATTTGGAACTTTATGAAATTCAATGGTTTTTAGGATTAACAATGCCACAAGCATAAAAGAAATATTATGTGTAAAAGTGGTGCCATACATAGAATTGTACATCAAATTTGTTCCAAAAAATATAAGTAAAAGCACCACGCTTGTTATTTTATCGTCGAAAAAATGTTTTAATAATTTCCTCAGAATTACAAATGCTAATGCAATATAAAAGTAGCAACCAACAGTAAAACTTATTGCGTATGGGAGAGAATATCCATCAATAGGGAAGTTTAAAATATGTGCAAAAAGATGTCCAATTAAAAAGAAAGGGGTCAGTAGCACAGCCAAACCTGCTGTATATTTTGTGAAAGCAATTTCGTTAAAATGGGTGTTAAATTGATATAAAGTATCGGAGAAATTGTAAATACTATTAAGCTCAATATAGTGTGCAAGGGGCAGTTTGAAGGTTTTGTCTATAAAGAAATTTGGCAAATAGCAATATTGCCCCATGGTGTCCCAGGTAAGAATCCTAGCAAAATCGCGTTGAAAAAAGGAGACTATCAACACAATGAAAATCAATATTAGACTACTTTTGCTATTGAAATATTTTTTGAAATTCATAAATAATAATTATTAATTTTCAAAAGTAAACAAAAAAAGCTAACTGTGAAGCTAAATTTGACCTTTATGTTTTTCAGTTGGGAAAAAGTTTTTGGTTTTAAAACAAAAAAGCCACAGTCGTATAGAGCTGTGGCTTTATAATTTGTTGTTCTCTCAACTACTTGGTTTTAAGTAAGTTATTCTTCAAAATTGTATTGAATGTAAATAGAGACTTAATGGAACCAGTGGCATAAAAACAGTGTAATGTTCCTTCCCATGCATAAATTATGAACTCTGATAATTTATCAATATCCACTTTAAAATCAATCATTCCAATTTTTTTTGCTTCTAACAAGCAGTTGTAATGACTATGTTTTACCAAATTAATTACATCACAGGCAGCTTGTCTAACCTCTTCACTTTCGGCACTATTTATAATTCTACTTGCAATGGTGCTAAAGGGAAAAGCATTTCTATTGACGTAATAATCAACGTAGTGCGAGTACAAATTTTCAATTCTTCTAAGTGGGTCAACCTTTATATCTGTAAGAATTGGGTCTGTTAAATCTTGAATTGTTCTGGTGTAATAGGCAATTAGTTGAATTAAAAAATCGTCCATACTGCGATAGAGTGTGTAAAAATCTTCTTTACCAAGTTCAATAGCCATACACGCATTTTCGATAGTGAATTGTGCTTTGTCGTTTTTGGTGAAAAAATCAAGAGCTTTCAAGGTAATATCATTTTTCCTTGTAAGCTGTATGTCAATGTCAAATGTGTCGTTCATAGAGGTTTTATGTTTTATGTTTTCATTTTTGCAAACATAGAAAAAAAGCTTTGCCATATCAGTAAAAAACTCCACAAATCGCTGCTAAGATAGTGTTAAATTCATAATGAGCTAAAACACAGACATTTAAACGTATTGCAACCGCACTCTGTTTAGGAAATTATTTATAAACAAAAAAGAGGGCTTAAAGCATTATTTGGCAAGGCTTATCAACTGTTGAGCTACGAAAAATTGCTTTTGAAATTTTAACCTAAAACATTAAACGATTTAGATTTAGATTTGAGTTTTAAAAGATGGAGTCGAAAATTTTGTCGCTGGCTCCAATATTGTTCTCGACAAATTTTTTGGAAATTTCCGAAGCTTGTCTTATCTCAATCTCATTGTTCAATTTTTTCTCAAAGATGTTTTTTAAATCAACATGATTTTTTACACAAAAAGCACCACCAAGTTTGATTAAGCTTTTTGCCTCTTCAAACTTCTCATAATTTGGACCAAAAATTATGGGCATTCCGTAGCAAGCAGCTTCTAAAACATTGTGAATTCCTTTGCCAAATCCACCACCAATATGGGCAAAAAATCCATATTGATAAATACTACTCAAGAGTCCAATACTATCAACAATGATTACGTTAAACTCCGACAGATTACTGCTTTCATCGGTTTTAGAAAGTTTTATGCTCTTCTGTTTTTCAAATATAGATTCCACAGAAGCAATTCTCTCGTGGTCTATTTCGTGTGGAACAACTATTAATTTTAAATTACTATATTCATCAAGAAGCTTTGCAAAAACTTCTTCATCTTTTTGCCAACTACTGCCAATTATTATAGTTTTGTTTTTGTCTAAATTCTCAAATTGAGGGATTCTTTTGGGTGCAGAGCAAATTTGAGCCACTCTGTCGAAACGTGTGTCGCCAGTAATGGTGTAGTTTTTTAAATTTATGGATTCTAAAAGTTTGGCACTTGACTCATCTTGAACAAAAAAGTGTTCAATTTTGGCAAGCTGTTGGGCAAACCATTTGCCATAGAATTTGAAAAATATTTGGTTTGGTCTAAAAATAGCTGATACAATATATAGAGGAATTTTGTTTTTACTCAAACAATCAATGTAGTTGTACCAATATTCATATTTTACAAAAAAAGCTTTCTTGGGGCTCAAATAATAGATAAATCGTTGAACATTTCTGGGTGTATCTTGTGGCAGATAGATTATTAGGTCTGCCCAAGTGTAATTTTTTCTCACTTCGTAGCCCGAAGGCGAAAAGAAGGTCAAAACAATGGCATAATGGGGTTTCTGATTTTTTATTTTTTCAATAAGGACTCTGCCTTGTTCAAACTCTCCCAGCGAGGCACAATGTACCCAAACAACTTCCCTTTTATCATCTTTTTTAAATTCAACAATTTTATCAAAAAGCTCTTTTCGTCCATCTATCCAGAGTTTTGCTTTTTTGTTTTTGAGGGAATAAATTCGGATTAGAAATGAGTAAATATGTATTGCAAAGCTATAGAGTGTTCGCATATTTAATTATCTAAAATAAAAGGCTTCGGGCTTACGCTTATATACCGGAATTATCCATGCAGCTTTGATGCCAAGCATCATAACCAGCATTTCATCATCAATTTTTTCGGCAGCAACAAAGTCAATGGATCTCCTATTTTTTGTCCAAGCCATATTAAAATCTATGCCTGCATATCCATTAATTCTTTGTCTTTTGTTGAGCCAAATATAGCCTAAAAATGAGTTTGCCGAAAAGCCATTGGAGAGTTTATCATATCCTTTTTTATAGTCTCCAACAATTTGTGGAGCAACATTCATAGGGTTGTTTATAAATATTTTATGCTCCAAAATGCCTGCTCCAAGCTTAAGCCAAATTCCGGAATTTCGACTATATGAGCTTACAGGGAATATCTTCCCAACACTAATATGCGAAGTCCAACCCCTTTCCATAAGTTTCACTTCGGCATACTCTCCGTTTCCGTCTATCAAAATTCCTTCGGGGGTTAGTATGTTTTCAAGATAGTTTTTTTCATCTTTCACCTCATTGCCAAAAAAGTAGGAGTAAGAAAAGTCGAAAGTCCAATTGCTTTTAAGTTTTGCGGTGTACGAAGCTCCAATTATGGCATTATTGCCAAATCTTGTTTTCATATCCGATAGCGGAATATGTGCTCCTGTGTGTAGCCCAAAAAAATGCACAACATCGCTGGAGTCAACAGCTTGTGCCGTTGAGGCTTTGTGGCAAAGTGTGAAAAAGCTTAAACTTGCAAAAAGCAGTGTGAGTTTTATCTGTTTTTTCATTATATTAAAAAGGTAGGTCGTCGTCTTCATCAGCTTGTTGTGGCTGAATGGGTGCACTCTCTATATTTGTTGGTGGTTGTGGAGATGAACTTTGTTGAGGTGCCGATCTTTGAATGTTTTCTTGTTCGGCTTTAGTTGTAAGCATTTGTATGCTGTCGGCAACTATTTCTGTAATATATCTTTTAGAACCATTGTCTTCCCACGAACGGGTTTTGATTCTACCCTCAACATATATCGACATCCCTTTTTTTAGATATTTTTCCGAAATTTCGGCTAATCCACGAAAACAAACAATATTGTGCCACTCTGTAATCTGTTGTCTTTCGCCGTTCGCGTCTCTATAATATTCTGTTGTAGCCAATGAGAATGATGCTTTTTTGTTGCCACCCTCAAAGGTATATATTTCTGGATCTTTTCCTAAGTTGCCAATTAAAATTGCTTTGTTAACGCCCATAGTTTTATCTTTTAAATGTGAATGTAATAATGGTAAATTCAAGAAAAAGGCTTTAGTTCTTACCTTTTTCCATGCAAAATTCAATAATCAAATCAATAACGCCCGAATAGTTGAGCTGATTAGCCTTCTCCCAGTCTGAACAAGCTCCTTCATAATCTTTCAATTCATATTTAGCCAAGCCTCGAAGATGATAAACTTCAGCATAGTTGGATTGCAGTTGCAAGGCTTTGTCATAATCTGCAATGGCTTCTTTATATTGATTTAAGCTGTGTTTAGCTTGACCTCTAAAGGCTAAAATATTGGGGTCGTTTGATTTTAACTTATATGCTTTTTCAAAATTTTCTAAAGCATTTTCAAACTGCTGTTTGCTCATCAATTTTATTCCCTTGTTGAGGAATTCGGTGGCACTTTGTGCCGAAACCACTGAAAAAGATGATAGCAGTAGAATTACAAATAAATATTTTAATGTTCTTTTCATGGCAGTTTTATTATTCTATATAATCTTTACAAAACTCAATAATAAGTTCCAAAACCCTACGCTCACCCTTTTCATAAGATTTTTCCCAATCTTCGCAAGCTCCTTCCATATCTTTTAGTTCGGCTTTTGCCAGCCCTCTAAGGTGATAAACTTCCGAATAATCGGGCTCAAGAGAGATGGCTTTGTTGTAGTCTTCAATGGCCTCTCTATACATGTTTAAATAATGTTTTGCTTGACCTCTGTGAGCATACAGCTCTTGGTCGCCGTTATCCATTGCAATGGCTTTGTCAAACAGCTCAATGGCTTTTCTATAGTTTTTTCGAGTAATCTGGTTTATGCCTTGATCTAATAGTTGCGTAGTTGTCTCTTGTTGTGCGTAGATAGAGAAACCCATTAAAGCAATAATTGAAATTAAAATTATTCTTTTCATTTTGTATTATTTTGTTCTTACATTAGAAATAATTTGTCAAAGTTATTAAATATAACGTTTTAAACGTCTCAAAATTACCTATTTTTTTCAATAGTACAAATATTAGCTCGTAAATAAAGCTAAATTATAGTTTCATCTCTACAACTTTCATACCATTACTAATGGGATAACCAATATCTTCGGCGTGGATTTTACCATTTTCGTCTCTGTAATAAGTTTTCGTTACAACAAAAAACATTTTAAAAGGTGCAGATTTAGGGTCTGAATAGTTGGCGATTTTTTGATCATATGAGTTGGATAAACTTATGGCTTTTCCAATCTCTTCAAGTTTTTCGTTTGCCAGATCTTCATCTCCATGAAAATTTGCATAATTCATCTCCATATTTAAAATTTCGATGCTATTTTCCACAAAATCCTTGTAAAAATACAAAAATGTGTATTCGTTTAGGCTGTCTATATTCAAAATAACAACGCTATCAACCACACTTCCAATAGGTAAGTTTTCTTTCAAATATAGGTTTATACTTTCGCTCAATTGCTCATGTAGTCGGTCTTTGGGCTTGCACGAGAAGATTGAAAACAGCAATGCAATAAAAATAATTCTCTTTAAAACTGACATAATATTTTTTCGATAAAATTATTAATTATTTTTGTTATACCAATTTGTATTAACTTAGTGCTTCTAAAAAAAGATAAGATTTGAATATTTATAGCTCAAAACAGAGGTGGAAATGGTTTTTGTTTGTGGTGGTAATTGCAATTTTTGTAGTTACCTTTATCTACTCTAATGTTGTTGTAAAACGCATTGCCGACGAGGAACGACACAAAATAACTATTTGGGCAGATGCCATTCAGCGAAAGGCTGCTTTGGTAAATTATACCGAAGAGTTTTTCGAAAGTATAAGAGCCGAAGAGAGACGCAGAGCCAATCTTTTGGCCAAGGCTTATAATAAATTAGCAAAAGCTGGCGACCACGAGGATATTGGATTTTATTTGGATATTATTTCCAATAATAAGACTATTCCAATAATTTTGACTGATGAAAATAGGAAGATTAATGGTGCTATAAATGTAGAATTTAGCACCGATACGGTGAAATATTTAGAAGGAGAGCTTTTAGAAGAGTTTTCGCAATATTCTCCCATAGCCATAAATTACTATGGAAATAAGTATTCATATTTATATTACAAAGAATCGAGAATTTATACCGATTTAAGGGATGTTTTGGAGGATTTAATAGAGTCGTTTTTCAATGAAGTGGCCGATAATTCTGCCTCTGTGCCAGTTATTATAACCGATAGCACAAAGACCAAAATTATTTTATCAGGAAATATAAAATTGGACGATAACTTCAGCTCTCATCAAACAGATTCTTTGATATTTGATATGTCGTTATACAACAATCCCATCGAAATTTATATTTCTGGGGTTGGCACAAGTTATGTCTTTTATAAGGAGTCGAAGCTTTTGTCGCAGTTACGTCTTTTTCCCTACATACAGTTTGCTGCCATTGCCGTTTTTCTCTTGGTTTCGTACTTGCTTTTTAGTATAGCTCGAAAATCGGAGCAAGATCAGGTTTGGGTTGGAATGTCCAAAGAGACAGCACATCAGCTGGGTACGCCACTGTCGTCGCTATTGGGTTGGATTGAAATTCTGAAATCTCAAAATGTAGATCAGTCTGTAATTCAAGAGCTGAAAAAAGATGTGGACAGATTGGATATTATAACGCAAAGATTTTCCAAAATAGGCTCCGACCCTGAACTTAAAGATGAAAACCTATATGAAGTCATTGAAGGTTTTGTGGATTACTTGAGGGCAAGGACTTCCAAAAAGGTAAATATTTTTGTTATAAATCTTGATGATAAAGAAATTATTGTACCTATAAACAAATATCTTTTTGAGTGGGTAATTGAAAATTTGTGCAAAAACTCCATAGATGCAATGTCTGGTGAAGGAAATATTACCATTGAAATGATGTCTGAAAAATCTAAAGTATTTATAGATGTAAGCGACACTGGAAAAGGAATTACCAAAAAAGAGTATAAAACAATTTTCAAGCCTGGCTACACTACAAAACTTAGGGGTTGGGGTTTGGGCTTGACCCTTGTTTATAGAATAGTTAGAAAATATCATAAAGGCGATATTTTTGTAAAAACCTCGCAAATTGGCAAAGGCACAAGTATCAGAATAATCTTAAAAAAACCGAAAAAATGATTACAAAAAAATCGAGTAGTGTTAAAGCTTTTGATGGAAAAAGCATACATCTTATGAGGTGGCTCAACGTCAACGGAAAACCTAAATTGGCACTTCATATAAATCACGGAATGGCTGAATATGTGGAACGTTACGACCATTTTGCAAGGTTTTTGTGTGAGAATAATATTGTGGTTTTTGCTCATGATCATCGCGGACATGGATATACGCAAACCGATGGCAAACTTGGTTTTTTTGACAAAACTGATGGCTGGGAAATTGTGGTAAGAGATATAAAAAGTGTTCACGAAGTGATAAAAGAAGAGTATCCAGATATACCATATATAATGTTGGGGCATAGTATGGGTTCATTTCTGTCCCGAACTTTTGCCATAAAATACCCCAATGATATTGATGGACTTATTTTGTCAGGAAGTGGTTATCACCCTGGTTCTAAGGCTATAATGGGTAAGCTTTTAGCTAATATTCAAAGAGTTTTATTCAAGCCACATTCCAGCAGTGCACTGTTGAATTATCTAACTTTTGGCTCGTACAATAAAACTTATGAGAATAAAAAAACAAAATTCGATTTTCTTTCAAGGGACGAAGAGGTGGTGAAAAAATATCTGGAAGATCCACTTTGTGGCTTTGTTTGTTCCAATTCATTTTTTAGTGATTTAATTTATGGTTTAGATTTTATACACAACGAAAATAACTTGCAAAAGATAAATAAAGAGACTCCTATTTATATTTTTTCTGGCGATGCCGACCCAGTGGGCGATTATGGTAAGGGGATTGAAAAAGTTTATGAAATGTATAAAAACTTAGGAGTTTCTGATATAAATCTAAAGTTATACACCGAGGGTCGTCATGAAATGCTTAACGAAATAAACAAAAAAGAGGTTTATAACGATGTGTTAGAGTGGATTAAAACACGCTTTGCAATAAATTAGTAAAATAAACTTTAGTCATTGTTTAATGTTTTAAAATTGTTAAAACACTAAAAGCATTCCTTTTGATGATTAATATTTTTTACCTTTACCTTGCAATGGTTTTGTAATGGAAAAACGATGGATATTTAAGGAACAATTTACCGATGCCGAGATTGAAAATTTTTCTCGACAGATAAATAATTTACACCCTATTTTAACCAAACTTCTATTACAAAGAGGAATTAATACTCGCGAAAAAGCAGTACGTTTTTTCAAACCTCAACTTAGTCATCTTCACGACCCATTTTTGATGAAAGACATGGACAAGGCTGTTTTGCGTCTTTCGGAAGCCATTGTAAAACAAGAGAAAATTTTGGTTTATGGCGACTATGATGTTGACGGAACTTCGTCGGTAGCTTTGGTTTATTCCTTTATTAGACCTCACAATAAAAACATAGAATATTATATTCCTGATAGGTATAATGAGGGTTATGGGCTTTCGGAACAGGGAATAGATTATGCCCACGAAAATAACTTTAAGCTTATAATAGCTCTAGACTGTGGCATAAAAGCGGTGGAAATGGTTGATAGGGCAAAAGAGTATGGAATTGATGTGATAATTTGCGACCATCACCGCCCCGGAACGGAACTGCCCAGAGCATGTGCTGTTCTCGACCCCAAACGAGAAGATTGTAATTACCCCTTTAAAGAGCTTTCAGCTTGTGGAGTAGGCTTTAAATTGGTACAGGCTTATGCTCAAAAATTTGATATTCCAATTCAAGAAATCACCAAATATTTAGACTTAGTTACAATAAGTATAGCATCTGATATTGTGCCAATAGTTGGCGAAAACAGAGTTATGGCCTATTTTGGACTGAAGATAATAAACACCCATCCACGCCCTGGAATAGAGGCTACCATACTTCAAAATATTTCATTAAAGAAGACTGATTTATCCAAAATACCACACAACTCAATCTTTAGCAAAGAGATTAAAATCAGTGATTTGGTTTTTACTGTGGGTCCACGAATTAATGCCGCAGGAAGAATGGATACTGGTAGAAATTCCGTTAAATTGCTCATATCCAAGTCGTTAAAAGATACTCTCCAAATCGGAAATACCATAAAAGAGTATAACGAACAAAGAAAAGAGGAAGACAAAAAAACCTTCACAGAAGCCATGGAGCAGGTGGAAGATAGTTTGAAGTTTAAAACAAAAAATTCTCTAGTAGTTTACAATCCACAGTGGCACAAAGGTGTTATCGGAATAGTGGCTTCTCGATTGGTAGAGAAATATTATAAACCCACAATAGTTCTCACAGGTTCGGATGGAATGGTAACTGGCTCGGCACGTTCGGTGAAAAATTTCGATATTTATGATGCCATCGAAAGCTGTAAGCATCTTTTAGAGCACTTTGGAGGGCATAAATATGCTGCTGGAATGTCAATTTTGCCCGAAAATTTAGATGCCTTTATTGAAGAATTTGAGAAAGTAGTGGGTAATACCATAGAAGAGGAAATGAAAACTCCTGAAATAGAAATAGATAGCGAATTAGATTTTAGTGATGCTTCAAATCCTGATTTCTATGATAAGCTAAAACTTTTTGAGCCCTTTGGTCCAGAGAACATGAGTCCAATTTTTTATACCAATGGACTTTATGATTCTGGAAATGCCCGAGTTCTTGGCAGTGGCGATGTTACACACCTAAAAATGGGAATTGTACATCAAAAAGTGGCAACTTACCCCATTTCGGCAATAGCTTTTGGTTTGGGACACAAAATAAATCTTGTCCGAAATTCCCAAAAATTTAGCATATGCTATCATGTGGAAGAAAATGTTTGGAACGAGCGTAAAACTCTGCAATTCAACATTAAAGGAATAAGAGATAATACGAAATAATCTGTTTTATTTATAAAACATCATCTCATCAATCACTTTTATTACAGCTTCAGGAACAATATATTTAATGCTTTTATCGTTTTGAATCATTTTTCTGATTTTTGAAGCAGAGATTTCAATTTGTGGTGCATCAACAATTTCAACATTGCCGTACAAGTCAGTTTCAGTAAGCTGTATATTACTACGTGGATAAACATATATTTTATAATTGTCGAGAATAACTTGATAGTTTTTCCACTTGCGAATATTTTGCAAATTGTCGGCACCCATTATTAAGCAAAATTCATAATTGGGATAATTGTCGCTTAAATATGCCAACGTAACTGTTGTGTACGAAGGTTGTGGCATATCAAATTCTATATCCGAACCTCTAAAATTCGCATTATCGTCAATGGCGAGTTTTACCATATATAATCTTTGTCGTTCGTCCAAAAGTGTGGGCTTTTCTTTGAGAGGATTTCGCGGTGAAACAACGAACCAAATTTGAAATAAATCGCTGTGTTCTTTAATATAATTTGCAATTATAAGATGTCCGATATGAATTGGGTTGAAAGAACCAAAAAAGAGTCCTATCTTTCGTTTGGGCTTCATTTTATAAAATTTTTTATGGTGTTGTATGTCTCTTCTATGGCGTCTTCTAAGACATCATTTACTATAATTTTGTCGAACTGCGAGCTGAAAGATATTTCGTAATTGGCTTTTGAAATCCGTTTTTGGATGGTTTCGTCGGTTTCTGTGCCTCTTTTTCTCAATCTGTTTTCTAACTCTTGAATGCTTGGTGGCATTATGAAAATGGACAAACTTTGTTCAGGAAACTGCTTTTTAATATTTATGCCACCTTTCACATCAATATCAAAAACCACATCTTTTGCATTTTTCCAAATTCTGGAAACTTCGGATTTTAATGTGCCATAAAAATTGTTTTCATAAACCTCTTCCCACTCAACAAAAAGTTCGTCTTGAATCATTTTTTTAAAATCGTTGAGGTCTAAAAAGTAGTAATCTTTTCCGTCTATTTCGCCTTCGCGTTTGGGTCTGCTGCAGGCCGAAATTGAAAAGTCTAAAGGCAAGTCTGACGATAAAATGCTTTTAACTATTGATGTTTTGCCAGCACCCGATGGTGCCGAAATTATGATTAGTTTGCCATTGTGTTCCATAAATCAAATTTGTGCTAAATTACAAAATTCTTCTCGAAAACAGCAGTTGAAATAAAAAAGGTGAACCAAAATCAGTCCACCTTTGCGTTAGCTATAAAAATCTTAGGTGTATTTATCACCCATTTCGGCTTGAATATCATTTACAAATTGACGAATCATCTGTTCATCTTCTTTTTTGCAAATTAGCAGAGAGTTGTCGTTTTCCACAATAATATAATCTTCCAATCCTTGAACCACCACAAGTTTGTCCTTAGGCATAGAAATTATGGAATCTTTGGTGTTGTATATTCTAACATTTTTCCCACTTACAACATTATTGCTTTCATCTTTTTCTCTAATTTCGAAAAGAGAACCCCAAGTTCCAAGGTCTGACCATCCAAAATCGGCTGCTAAAACATAAACATTGGGAGCTTTTTCCATCACGCCATAGTCTATGGAGATGTTTCGGCACACTTCGTACGATTTTCTAATAAAGCCCTCTTCAGCTCTGGTGTTGAAAAGGTCTGCACCTTCGTCAAAGAGCTCGTACATATCGGGCAAGAACTCTCTAAATGCTGTATCAATCGTTTTTAGGTTCCAGATAAAAAGTCCGGAGTTCCACAGAAAATCGCCACTTTGTAGAAAATGTATTGCCATTTCTAATTCTGGTTTTTCTGTAAAAGTTTTCACTTTATATATTTTTTCACCACCGTCCAAACTCTGCTCATCATTATATTGTATGTATCCGTAGCCGGTGTCGGGGCGACTTGGTTTTATTCCCAAAGTAAAAATATAGTCGTTTTTAGAGGCTGCTTCCAAGGCAATTTTCACAACTCTCACAAACTCATCTTCGTTAAGAATAATATGGTCTGATGGTGCTACAACGATATTAGCATTGGGATTTATTTTTCTGATTTTATAGTTTGCAAGGGCAATGCAAGGTGCTGTATTTCTTCGGAATGGTTCTGTGATTATTTGGTTTTCAGTGATTTCTGGAAGTTGTTCTAATATTAGTTCTTTATATTGTTCGTTGGTGGCAATATAAATATTTGCTGTGTCGCAAACTCTTTCCAATCGGCGGAAAGTTTTTTGAATTAAGGTTTCTCCAGTTCCGAGAATGTCGATAAATTGTTTTGGACGTGCAGTTTTACTCATGGGCCAAAATCGGGCTCCAACTCCACCAGCCATTATAAGACAATAGTTATCTGATTTCATTTTTTATATTTATTGGTTTTACTTTTGCTATGGGATTAAAGGCGTAAATTCTACTTTTTGGAATTGTTTCGCAATAGATTAATTTGCGTTTTTGTTCTTTAATGCAAAATTTTCTGCCACGAAAAACAAAGACATCTCCAATTTTTAAATTGGTAATATATATGCTTTCATCATCTTCCGATGCCGGATTTTCGTTGTATTTGTCTAAGGTTTGTGAAAGTACTGTGTCGTATTGTGTTGCTGATTTTATATTGTTCACATGCGAAATCAACGCACTACTTATGTCGCTGGGAAAGTAGTTTTTATTTATGAGAGGAATTAAAAGTTTGGCATATTCGTTTTTCCATTCATCTCCGTGAGATTTTACTTTATTTTGGTACTTGTCCCACACCTTCAAATGTGCCAATTCGTGTATGAAAGTTATAAAAAAAGCATAAGGGTTTAGTGAGCCATTTACTGAAATTCTGTGATAATTTCTATTGCCTTGCTTGGGCGAAAAGTCTCCTAACTTGCTCACTCTGTGTGCTGCAATTTTAAATTGAAAGCTACCTTTTGCAACCACATCGGCGATGTAGGAAGCAATTTTTTTGGTGGTATATTCTTCTAATATATTTTTATATTGTGTAGTGTTCATCTATATGCAAGCTTGAGTTTTGAGAAAATGTTGCACAACCGCAATCTCTAACGCGTTTGTACCTTTTGCGAGCACTATTGTTGTGCCTTCTGCTGTTACATGAAACCAAGGTGCTGCAAATAATTAGCAAGCATAAAAAGAATAATAAGTTTTGTTTACGCATATACTGCTTTAAAATTACATTATTTTTCAAAGATACAAGAATTTATTGTTCCAATGAAAGGATAACGTAACTTTTTTACAAAAATTATCATTATCCATAAGTTTTAGATTTATATCTTATGAAATGCTTGATAGTATAAAAAAAGCCTTATTTTTGCAATATGATATTTGCAGACAGTCACACACACATCTATCTTTCTAAGTTTAATTCTAAAGGAGATAGTGCCATTGAAAGAGCCCTTGATGCAGGTGTAAAATATATGGTTTTACCCAATATTGACCTAAAGAGTATTAAAGCAGTTTTTGAGCTTAGTAGGAGGTATAAAGACAATTGTTTTGCCACCATGGGTTTGCATCCAACCAGCGTTAAAGAAGATTGGAAAGAGGTTTTGGGTGTAATGGAAAAAGAATTGACACAAAACAGAGAAATTATATATGCCGTTGGCGAAGTGGGAATTGATTTGCACTGGGACACTACGTTTATAAAGCAGCAGCAAGAGGCGTTGGAAATGCAGGCAAATTGGGCAATAGAAAATAATTTGCCCATAATAATTCATAGCCGAAAATCGCATAGAGAAATCATGGATGTCTTGGGTAAATATAAGGGTAAGCTAAGAGGGGTATTCCACTGTTTTTCAGAAGGGTATCAAGAGGCGGTTGAGGTTTTAGATTTGGGCTTTTATTTGGGTATCTCAGGTGTTGTTACATACAAAAACAGTAACTTAGCCGAAGTTGTTAAAAAAACTGGACTTGAAAAAGTTGTTTTAGAAACCGATGCACCATGGTTGCCACCCGTTCCATATAGGGGCAAAAAAAATGAAAGTAGTTATATACCCATAATTGCAGAATATATTTCTAAATATATTAATGTACCATTGGAAGAAGTGGCAGAGCATACAACCAATAACACACTAACATTATTTAATATAAAATAGGGGTCTTAAAATATGGAGAAGCAAATTTTAGTAATCTACACAGGCGGAACTATTGGAATGATAAAAGATGCTGATAGTGGAGTTTTGAAGCCTTTTAATTTTAAGAATATATATGAGCAATTGCCCATGTTGAGGCAGTTTAACTACAAAATAGATTTTCTCACTTTCGAAAATTTGATAGATTCATCGGATGCCGACAAAGCTTTTTGGATTGAACTTGCCACCAAAATTGAGGACAATTACGATAAATATGATGGGTTTGTTGTTCTTCATGGCTCCGACACAATGTCGTACACAGCCTCTGCATTGAGTTTTATGTTTAATAATTTAAACAAGCCAGTTGTGCTAACGGGTTCTCAACTTTCGTTGGCAGAAATTAGGAGCGACGGGCGAGACAATATTATAAACGCCATTGAAGTAGCGGCTGCATATAAAGGAGATATACCCATGGTTCCGGAGGTTTCTATCTGTTTCGAAAATAAAATATTAAGAGGAAATAGAACCTTAAAAAACAATGCTGAAAATTTTGAAGCTTTTATTTCGCCCAATTATCCGCCCTTGGCTGAGGTTGGGGTAAATATAAAATACAATCGTGAATTTATACATTATAATAATGAGAGCAATTTTTCGGTAAACAAAAACATAGATGAGCGTATTGCTGTTATAAAACTTTTCCCTGGAATTTCGTCCAAAATTATAGAGGCAGTTTTGGAGGTTGATGGCATTCAGGCGGTTATCTTAGAGACCTATGGCTCGGGTAATGCACCCACAACCAGAGAGTTTTTAGAAGTGTTGAAATCTGGCATCGAAAAGGGGATAATTATTGTAAATGTAACTCAATGCACCAAGGGCAGTGTTCAGATGGGGAAGTACGAAACAGGTAAGCAGTTGGAGGAAATTGGTATTATTGGGGCTTGGGATATGACCACAGAGTCGGCAGTTACAAAATTGATGTGTCTATTGGGTCAATTGGATAATAAAGATGATGTAAGAACGATTTTTCCTCAAACATTAAGGGGAGAAATCACTTTAGAATAGCAATTTTTTAAGTTTTTCGGCAAAATGCAGTTATAAAATTGAAAAGAAAAGCCCAAAAATTATTTGTAATAAAAATTTTTTGTACATTAGCACCTTGAAATATAATATAATTTCGACAAACGTTCTTAGGAGAGATGGCCGAGTGGCTGAAGGCGCACGCTTGGAAAGCGTGTAAACGTTGAAAGCGTTTCATGGGTTCGAATCCCATTCTCTCCGCAAAACATATAGAAAACACAATAAAAATAAAAATAAAAAGTTAAATTAAAACGTAATCATCAATAAGTAAAAAAACTATGAAAAAATTATTTGCTTTATTAGCTATCACAGGAATTCTAACATTCGGAATTTCAACGCAAGTTATGGCACAAGAAGATGCTAACGCTGAAAATGTAGAGGCAACTGAAGATGCAGTTGAGGAAGTTGTTGAAGAAGCAGCTGATTTAGAAACTGATACAGCAGTTCCAGTTGAGCAAGAGAGAGGCTTCCACCAAGTACTAAAAGATAAATTTATTGAAGGTGGTGCTGGATGGATGGCTCCAATTCTAATTTGTTTAATCTTAGGTTTAGCATTCGTTATCGAAAGAATTATTTACCTTAACCTTTCAACTACTAACTCTAAGAAGCTTTTAATGAGCATCGATGACGCAATGAAAAACGGTGGTGCTGAAAAAGCTAAAGAAATCTGTAGAGATACTCGCGGACCATTGGCAAGCGTGTTCTATCAAGGTCTTGACCGCTACGAAGAAGATATTGATATTATCGAAAAATCAGTAGTTTCTTACGGTGGAGTTCAAATGGGACGTTTAGAGAGCAACCTAGTTTGGGTAGGTCTATTTATTGCATTGGCACCCATGCTTGGTTTCTTAGGTACGGTAATTGGTATGGTTCAAGCTTTTGACGCCATTGAAGTTGCAGGTGATATTTCTCCAACAGTTGTTGCTGGAGGTATGAAAGTTGCTCTTCTTACAACCGTATTTGGTCTTATAGTTGCTATTATCCTACAAGTTTTCTATAACTACTTGGTTTCAAAAATTGAAAGTTTAGTTGACACTATGGAAGATGCTACAATCACTTTCATGGATATTATCGTAAAAAACAAAAGATAATATTAGAATCACAAAAAACTTTTAAAAACCTATAATTATAGATTATGAGAAACAAGATAATAAACATAGTAATATTTGCATTGGGAGTGCTGGCTAGTATTGCAACTATCATGTTTGCAATGAAATACAACGCCCTTGAAGAAGGCTCTGGGTCTCTATTCCAAAACTTTGCCATGTACACTACCTATGTAATGTTTTTCCTAGCTCTGTTGTTTATGGCAGGTTTTGCAATCTACCAAATTATAAGCAACTTTAAACAAGCAAAAATTGGGCTATTGGGAATTGCAGGGATAGTTATTCTATTCGTAATAACATACATGCTCTCTGGTGCTTCAAATTCAGCAGTAGAGCAAAAATTTGAAATTACAAGCCAACTTTCAAAAACAGTTAGTGCCGGACTTTTATCCACATACCTACTGTTTGTAATAGCATTCTTAGCTATTGTGTGGACAATAATTTCAGGAAGATTTAAAAACTAAAAAAAAGGATATTAATATGGCTAAGAAAACACCAGAATTGAACACCGGATCGATGGCCGATATTTCTTTTCTACTCTTAACCTTCTTCTTATTGACCTCTTCAATCAATACAGATCAGGGTATTTCACGTGTACTTCCGCCTCCAATTCCGCCAGATGCTGAAACTCCAGACATCAACCGTAGAAACGTAATGGAAGTGTTGTTAAATCAATACGACCAGTTGATGGTTAACGGTGAACCCGGCGATATATCAGAACTGAAAGATGAGGTGGTTCGTTTTATTGAAAACCCAGCTGATGATGAAAATTTATCAGGACATAGAATCAGAGAAGTTGATTATATCGGTTCTGTGCGTATTAGTGAGGGAGTAATTTCGCTACAAAATGACAGAGGTACTTCCTATGATATGTATATTCAAGTACAAAATGAACTTACAAAAGCTTTTAACGAAATGCGTGATAAAGTGGCAATGCAAGCCTTTGGCAAAAGATATGTTGACCTCGAAGACGAGGACCATCGTAAAGCCGTAGGTAGAGCAGTACCACAAAGTATTTCAGAAGCTGAACCTAAAAATATTGGAGGTAAATAGTATGGGAAGATTTACAAAAGCAGGGAAAAAAGAAACACCAGCCATTAACACTGGCTCAATGTCTGATATTATTTTTATGTTCCTGTTCTTCTTTATGGTAATTACAAAGATGCGTGAAAGCACTTTGTTCGTTAGAGTAGAACCACCAGGAGCAAGCGAAATCCAAAAATTAGAGAAGAAAAGTTTAGTGAGTAGTATATATGTTGGACCACCCATAAAAAGCGAAATGTATGGAACCGAGCCAAGGATACAACTCAACGACCAATTTGCAGAACCTCATAATGTTCCAGAATTTGTTGCTGCCGAAAAAATGGCACGTAACGAAGTGGATAGAGGGCAAATTATAAACTCTCTTAAAGTGCACAGCGAAGTTAAAATGGGTATAGTTACGGATATCAAACAAGAATTACGTAGAGCTGACTCAAGAAGAATTAACTACGCAACAAAAAAGAAAGTAAACTAAGAATATTAGTTCAATACAAAAAAGGCTTCCACTCGGGAAGCCTTTTTTGTATATCATAATGAGTTTTTTATTTGCTATACTCTATTGCAGCTTTAACAAAGTGAACAAACAGAGGGTGATGATTTGCTACTGTGCTTTTATACTCTGGGTGAAACTGCACTCCCACATACCAAGGATGAGATGGAAGCTCTATAATTTCAATAAGTTCAGAGTTGGGGTTGATACCCGAGAAAACCATTCCTTTTTCCTCAAATTGTTCTTTGTAGTCAATATTAAACTCATATCTGTGACGATGTCTTTCGTGGATAAGTTCACTGCCATATATATCAAAAGCTTTAGTGCCTTTGGAAATCTGACAAGGGTATGAGCCCAAACGCATTGTTCCCCCAATTTTGGTCAAACTCTTTTGTTTTTCCATAATATCTATAACAGGGTTTTGGGTGTTCTTGTCAATTTCAAAAGTGTGTGCATCTTCTATATTGAGAACATTTCGGGCAAATTCTATGGCTGCACATTGCATTCCCAAGCAGATACCAAGAAAAGGTATTTTGTTTTCGCGGGCATATTTCACGGCTGTTATTTTGCCCTCTATACCACGCTCACCAAAACCGGGTGCAACTAATATACCACTACAATTACTCAGCTTCTCTTCAACATTCTTATTGTTGATATTTTCTGATTGAATCATTTTCAGTTTAACGTCCACATTGTTGGAAACACCAGCGTGAACAAAGGCTTCGCAAATGGATTTATATGCATCCTTAAGCTCAACATATTTACCCACAAGGGCTATGTTTACCTCTTTTTGTGGGTTTTGAAGTTTGTCCAAAAAGTCGTTCCAGTCGTTTAGGTCTGGTTCTGGAAAACTTTTCACTTCCATTTTTCGAAGCACCTCCACATCAAGAAGTTCTTTGTGCATCAAAATAGGAACTTCGTAAATAGACTCTGCGTCTATGGATTCAATCACAGAACTGGGTTCAACATTGCAAAACAGAGCTATCTTATTTCTCATTGCCTCGTTTAGGTGCTTCTCGGTTCTACAGATAATAATATCGGGCTGAACTCCTTGCTCCAACATTGTTTTCACAGAGTGCTGAGTTGGTTTGGTTTTAAGTTCGCCAGCGGCAGCCAAATATGGCACCAATGTAAGGTGAATGGTTAGTGCATCTTTGCCCAGCTCCCATTTCATTTGACGAATGGCTTCTATAAATGGAAACGATTCAATATCGCCAACAGTTCCACCAATTTCTGTAATAATAAAATCGTACTTATCGCCTTCAGAAAGGGTTTTGATACTGGTTATAATTTCGTCTGTTATATGTGGCACAACCTGCACTGTTTGTCCCAAATATTCGCCCTTACGCTCTTTGTTTATAACCGATTGGTATATTTTTCCGGTGGTAACATTGTTGGCTTGCGATGTGGGGACGTTAGAAAATCTTTCGTAGTGTCCAAGGTCTAAATCGGTTTCGGCACCATCTTCTGTAACATAGCATTCGCCGTGTTCATATGGGTTTAGTGTGCCTGGGTCGATATTAATATATGGATCTAATTTTTGAATTGTTACCGAAAATCCGCGAGCCAGCAAAAGCTTAGCCAAAGAAGATGAAATAATTCCTTTTCCCAATGAGGAGGCCACACCTCCAGTAACAAAAATATATCTTGGAGTCCGATCCATAATTTTTTTAATTTTGATGTTTCTTTAAATAAAAATGAAATACAGAACTATATTCCGTATTCCGTTGCAAATATCGAAAAACTTAGACAGAAATAAAACTTTTAGCCTTTTTATTATTTGTTAATGGTACAATTAAATACTAAAGATACTGCTTCAGGTTAGTGTTTTTGGAGTTTTGCTTTAGTCTTCTGATGGCTCTCTCTTTGATTTGTCGAACTCTTTCGCGCGTTAAATCAAATTTTGCACCAATCTCTTCCAATGTCAGTTCGTGCGACTGACCAATGCCATAATATAGATTAACTATCTCTTTTTCTTTATCACTCAAGGTTGAAAGAGTGCGTTGTATTTCAGAAAATAGTGATTCTTGAATAAGAGATGAATCGGTATTTGGTGCGTCATCTGGAACAAATGTGTCAACAAATTTCAAATCGTCATCTGGAACAACAGGTGCATCCATTGATACATATTTTGAGCTAATTTTCAATACATCATTAATTTTGTACTCAGGAATATCTAAGGCATGTGCAATTTCTTCTATGCTTGGCTGACGCTCAAGTATTTGCTCCAATCGAGCTATTTCCTTTTTTACTCTATTTAGCGAACCAACTTGGTTTAAAGGTATTCTCACTATCCTAGATTGTTCGGCAATAGCTTGTAAAATAGATTGACGAATCCACCAAACAGCGTATGAAATAAACTTAAAACCCCTTGTTTCATCAAATCGCTTGGCAGCTTTTATCAAACCCAAATTGCCTTCATTTATAAGGTCGGGCAGGCTTAAACCCTGATTTTGATACTGTTTTGCCACCGAAACTACAAATCGCAAATTGGCAGTTGTAAGTTTCTCTAAGGCTTGCTGATCACCAGCTTTTATTCGTTTTGCTAATTCCACCTCTTCTTCAGCAGTAACCATCTCCTCGCGACTAATATCTTGCAAATATTTGTCTAAGGCTCCAGATTTTCTGTTAGTAATTGATTTTGATATTTTTAGCTGTCTCATTATATAGTAGAATTATGGTGAAAATATGTTCTAATAAATAAAACCTTTAAGAGGGTTTTATGTTCAACGAAATTACAACAAAAATTCATAATTAAAAAATATAAAATTAGTTTTGTACTTTAAAAGTGTTGAATTTTATTACTAAACAAAAACATACTACACTCCAATGGTATAATAAACTTTCATACCGTTGGGATAGATGCCAATAATGTTCAATGTGCTGTTTTTGTATTTCAAAATTTCGTCAATTTGTTCAGTTTTGTATATCTCTGTTTTGTTAATGGAAATAATAATAAAACCCTCTTTTATTCCAGCATCTTTAAGCAAACCGTCGCTTAGTTTGCTCACCTGAATACCATTTTTGATTCTCAAACTTTGTTTGGTTTGTTGGCTCACTTCCGAAAAACTAGCACCAAGGGAACTTACAGCATCGCTTTGAGCTTTTTTAATGGTTTCAATGTTTCCATACATGTTTTTTAGTTCCACTTTGTAGCTTTTTATCCTTTTTCCCTCTTTTATTTTCAAAACAACTTCATCGCCCGGACGATGCTGGTTAAGTATCTCTTTTAGTTCGGCAAAAGAATTTATTTCGTGCTTATCGATGGAAAGAAGTATGCCACCAGTTTCAATGCCAGCTTCGTAGGCACCACCCCGAGGGTCGATGTATATTATGTAAATTCCTTTTATTTCGTCCAATTGTAGCTCGTTGGCTAGCTTTCCGTTTATTTCCGAAAAAGATGCCCCCAAAAATGCCTGCTGAACTATGCCACAACTTATTAAATCTTCACTCACTTTTTTCACAATATTGGAAGGTATAGCAAAGGAGTAGCCAGTATATGAACCTGTGTTTGAGGCTATTGCTGCATTTATCCCAATAAGTTCACCCTTGGTGTTTACCAATGCCCCACCGCTGTTGCCTTGGTTTACAGCTGCATCGGTTTGAATAAAAGTGTCAATATTGCTATTTTTGCCCAAAATGTTCAAGTTTCGAGCCTTGGCACTGACAATTCCAGCGGTAACGGTGGAGGTTAAATTAAAAGGATTACCCACAGCCAAAACCCACTCCCCAATTTTTACATCATCTGAATTTGCAAAATTAATATTGGGTAGATTATTGGCTTCTATTTTCACCAAAGCTAAATCTGTGGAGGGATCGGTGCCAACAATTTCGCCTAAAAATTCTCTTTTATCATTCAAAGTGATGCTTATCACCGCTGCATCTTGCACAACATGGTTGTTGGTAACAATATATCCATCCTCAGAAATAATCACGCCAGAGCCAGTGGCTACAATTGGATATGATTTGCTTGGACTTCGTAAGCCAAAAAAGTCTAAAAATGGATCGCTAAAACCAAAGAAATCATCATAGACACTACTTTTTCTTTCAAATTCGGTTTTTATATGCACAACCGAGTGTACAGTTCTTTCGGCAGCTTCGGTAAAGTCTAATTGTCTAACCGCTTGAGCTTGCACATTTGAAATAAAAAAAATAAAAATAAATGAATTAAAAATCTCTCTCATTTTTCTATCGTTTTTAATGCTAAATAATAACGCAAAAAACTTGCCTTTTATGTCTAATTTTGGGTTAAGGAATGTTAAATGTTAAAATGCTGGGTGTTTTCTTTCTTTGGAACTTATTGTTGCAATATGAATTAGATAAAAAAGTGCTTTTTTAATCAGTATAAGATTGATGTTTTGCCATTTTGTCAGTTTAATTTATTAATTTTGTCAGTTTAATTTATTAATTTTGTCAGTCAAACTTTTTGAGATGGACATACAGAGTGTAAAATTACGATTTGATATAGTTGGAAATTCTAAGCAGCTGGAGCAGGCAATAAATATAGCTTTGCAGGTTGCACCAACGGATTTATCTGTTTTGATAACTGGTGAAAGTGGAGTGGGCAAGGAGGTTTTTCCTCAGATAATTCATCAGTTTGGAAGTCGGAAACATGGAGCATATATAGCTGTAAACTGTGGCGCTATTCCTGAGGGGACAATAGACTCCGAGCTTTTTGGACACGAAAAAGGTTCTTTTACAGGTGCCCACGAAGCCCGAAAAGGATATTTTGAAGTTGCTGATGGTGGCACAATTTTTCTCGACGAGGTTGCCGAAATGCCCTTGGCAACTCAAGCACGACTTTTGAGGGTTTTAGAGTCGGGAGAGTTCATTAGAGTAGGCTCTTCCAAAACTCAAAAAACAAATGTAAGGGTTGTGGCAGCTACAAATGTGGATGTGCAAGAGGCTGTTTATGCAGGAAAATTTAGAGAAGATTTATATTACAGACTCAACACAGTTCCCATAAAAGTATTGCCTCTCAGACAAAGAAAAGAGGATATTCTATTACTATTTAGAAGGTTCTGTGTGAGTTTTTCAGAAAAATTTAGAATACCAGTAATTGAGCTAAGTGAGGATGCTGAAAGAGTTTTGGTAAATTATCGTTGGCCCGGAAATATTCGTCAACTAAAAAATGTTGCAGAGCAGATGTCCATAATCGAAAAAGATAGAATGATAGATAGAGACACGCTTTTGAAATACTTGCCCAATGATGCCATGTCGTCTGACTTGCCTGTCATTTATAGAGGTCATTCAAAAAATGTTTCGGAAAATTTTGAAAGAGAATTGATTTATAATTTCTTATCGGATTTAAAAAGAGATGTAAACGATCTAAAAGGCTTAGTTTCTGAAATTATAAAGCATGGAAATATTAGTCCAGAATTTATTCGCAAGGCTTCAGACTTAACCCATAGCGATGTTCCCAGTCAACGTTTTTCAGATGCATACGATGCTACAATTATTCCCACGCCAAGCCAAGAGATAGAAAATTATGATTTCGAAGAACATGATTATGAAGAAACGGTGGCATTGGATCAGAGTTTATCGGTGCAAAAAGCCGAAAAAGATTTAATAATCAGGGCGTTAGAGAAACATGATGGCAAACGAAAAATGGCAGCCCAAGAGTTAGGTTTCTCAGAAAGAACGCTGTATAGAAAAATTAAAGAGTATAATATTACATAAGTTTTTATCACAATTGAGTTGTTGGAAATGAAAAAAAGAGTTTTAGTAATTTTGGTCCTTTATGTGAGCTTGCTTGGCATCAGCTCATGCGGGATATACTCATTTACGGGTGCATCAATACACCCTGAGGCAAAAACTGTGAATATTAAAAGATTTCCCAATATGGCACCAATGGTCAATCCCTCGTTGAGCCAAGAGTTTACGGAGGCTCTACAAGAGAAATTTCAGAGACAAACAAGTTTGATCTTGGTCGATGGTTCTGCCGATTATGAGTTTGAAGGTGAAATTGTAGGATACTCAACGTCGCCAGTGGCAATTCAGGGTGATGAAACAGCAGCAATGAATAGGCTTACAATAACGGTAAATGTTCGATTTAGCAATCGCTTCAATGAAGATGAAAATTTTGAGCAAAGATTTGGAAGATATGTAGATTATGACAGCAACAGAAATCTTTCCGAAATAGAATCCGAATTGGTAAAGCAGATAAATGAAGTTATTGTAGAAGATATATTTAACAAAGCAGTAGTTAATTGGTGATATAAAAAATAGAAAAATGTTGAAAACAGAATTTTTGTCGCTTTTAAAAGAACCTCAAAAAACAACAGAGTTTCATATAAACATTTTGGATAATGTTTGTGAAAAATATCCATATTTTGCATCGGCTCAAATGCTAAAGGCATTGGCAAAATCTAAGCAAAATCCAAATTTAAGACGAGATATTGCTCAGCAAGCCTCCTTTAGTTGCTACAATTCTGACGTGCTTTTTCAACTGCTTTTTCCAGAGTATATTGTTGTGATTGAAGAAAAAATGGAAGATGAAGTAGAGGTCAAATCAGAAACTATTCCCGAAATTATTGCAGAAAAAGAAGTGGAAAAAGAGGTGAAACATACAGAAAGCCGCTCGGACGACATTGAAGATGCAAGGAAGATTTTGGAAGCGAGACTAAAAGAGATAGCCAATAAAAAAGAAGAACAAAGTGAAGAGAAACCAGCTACCCAAAAGCAAGATATTGATGATTTGGTGAACACTTTTAGTAGTGGAACTCCAAAAATAGTTTTAAAACAGACCGCCGAAGAGAGCGAAAATATGAAGAATTTGGCGGAGAAAAGTCTTGTTGAGCCGGAAGACCTTTCCAGCGAAACTTTGGCGAAAGTGTATGTGCGTCAGGGGCATTTTGATAAGGCTTTGAAAATATATAATGGATTAAGTTTGAAAAATCCAGAAAAAAGTACTTACTTTGCACTCCAAATTGAAGAAATTAATCGATTAAAAAACAAATCAAAAAAGTAATAGTATGTTTGTATTCCTAATGATTTTGGCAATTATCGCCTGTATATTACTGATATTAATTGTATTGGTTCAAAATCCAAAAGGTGGTGGTTTGGCTTCAAACTTTTCATCTCAAAACCAATATATGGGTGTTAGAAAAACCGCTGATATTTTAGAAAAAGCCACTTGGGGCTTAGCAATTGCAATTGTTGTAATTAGCTTCTTGGCAGCTTTTTCGGTGCCTCGTGCAAATGTTGTTGACGACTACAATATGCCACAACAGCAAACCGAGATGCCCATAGAATAAATCAGAAAACATTGAAAAAAGTGCAGGCTTAGCTTGCACTTTTTTGTTTTATACCGATTGGTGGAAAAAGACAAACGCCTAAATCTACAAGATTTAGGCGTTTGTGATTCTGTGACTCCGTCAGGACTAATATAATGTAAATCAAAATAAAACGCTATAAATCCAAATCAATATTAAACCCATGTATTTACGGGCTTTACAAGGGCTTATATTTTTTACCACCTTTAAAAGCAATTTAATTAACTTCACTTTATTTGTTCATTTTTTGTTCATTTTTATTATCTTTGATGAAATTCTAAATATTAAAATTATGGCAAATGTGAAATTTCAATATCGTTCCAAGAAAGATAATGCACAAATTGAAATCCGTTTCACGTTCAAAGATGAGAACGGAGTGTTTAAATCTTACTACACACGCACACAATTAGAAGTTAGTAAGGAGTTTTTTAATGATTATCAAAAAAAGACAGATTTTAGAGATACGGACAAAAAGAATCTAAAAACTGAAATTGACAATCTTTATAATGAACTGAATACTTTTATCCTGAATGCTTATGATAATGCTGATGAGGAAATCACTAAAGATTGGTTAAAGAACGTAGTAGATGAATACTACAATCCACCAAAAAAAGAAAATGAACTTCCTACAAAACTACTTCCATACTTTGATTATTTTTTATCATTGAAAGAAAGGGAGGTGAAAACTGGAACATTACGAAAGTGGAAAGTAGTAAGGAATAAAATAGCACGTTTTGAAAAAGACAAAAGAAAGAAGTATTTCATCAAAGATGTAAATTCTAAATTTTTGGAATCGTTCCAAGAATGGAGTATAAAAAACGAATATGAAAATTCAACTACAAACCGTAATTTTAGAGATGTGAAAGCCGTATGCGTTCATGCTCGCACACGAGGGATTGAAGTAAGCAATGAATTAGATTATTTGAAATCTAATCTAAAAAAAGAAAAGAAATTCATTATCACATTATCCATTGATGAACTGGAGCGAATCCACCGCATGAATGGTTTACCTAATTATTTAGACAACGCAAAAGACTGGCTACTAATATCATGCTACACAGGGCAAAGAATAAGCGATTTTATGCGTTTCAATCCTGATATGATACGAACGGAGCAAAAACGTAAATTCATTGATATAACGCAAGAGAAAACAGGAAAAAGCGTATCTATTCCACTACTTCCAACCGTTCAAAAAATATTAGATAAAAGGAACGGAAATTTTCCCCGTGCAATATCACACGAGAAATATAATGAGTACATAAAAGAAGTATGTAAATTGGCTGAAATTGATGAGGTTATTGAGGGAAAAAAAGAAATCAAAACAGACAAGGGGAACAGGCGTAAAGAAATTGGATTTTATCCTAAATATGAACTTATCACTTCACACACTGGCAGGCGTTCATTTGCAACTAATTTTTATGGTAAACTTCCAACTTCATTTTTAAAAGATATTACGGCACACAGCACGGAATCAATGCTATTAAATTATATTGGAAAGACTTCCAAAGATACAGCGATTGAATCCTACGATATTTTAATGAAAAGTATAAATTCTAAATAATACGATTATGGATAACGAACAATGGAAAAAGCTAAGGGAATTTTTTACAAAGATTGATTTTTTCCCTACTCATAATTTTGAGGAAATGAAAGAATACCGATTGAAAGAAATTGGAAAAAGAAAAGCGATTGAATTTTTTCAAGAAATGAAAAATAACGGAAACGAACCCACACAATCCGACTTTGATTTTTTTGAAATAGAATTTTTGAAAAATGAACTTTCTTTGATTGATGAGAAAATAAAAGATGTTTCAATTTCTAATAAATTACAGTTAGAAAAATACAGAAAACATATTGAATTATTATTGAGCGAGGGAACGGAATCCGATAAACAGGAGCGATCCGAATCAAAGAATAAAAAAGGACGTAAAAAAGTAGAAGTAAAAAACGTAAAAGATTATCTAGCTTTTAATGATATGAATAAAGCTAAATTCATTGATTTACTCAAAAAAGAATATTCAAATTGTGAACCAAAAACGATGAATCACTTGATATTAGTGTTACTTGAAAAAGCATATTTAAAAAAGGTTACTAATAAAGAGCTAAAGGAATCATTTTGTAAAATTCTCAATGTGGAACAATCACAAGCAAATTTTAATAGATGCATGAGTGGAAGCAGTATTGATAAATCGCTAAAAAAATCAATAGAAAAGACCGTTTTAAACTTGATTTTTGATAATTCGATTGTTTAAAGTTGTTTGAACAATTAAGGCAATTTTAAACAACTGAAAACCAATCATTTAGATTGTAAAAAACAATGACATTTGTTCCATAATAATTTTATTAAATATAAAAAATATGGAAAATGTTATTTTAACACCAATTCACCCACAGGCTTTAATTGATAAGATTGTGGAACAAGTTACTTCCAAAGTACTGGAAGCAATCAATCACGAATCCGCACCCGTGGAAACCTCATCTAAGAATCCGTTTGATGACTACATTCTAAGAAGTGAGATTGTAGGAACTGGGAAATTTATAAGCGATGCTACAGCGTGGAAATGGGAAAAGAAAGGGAAAATTCAATCCTATGGAATCGGAGGAAAACGCTACTACAAGCGTGCTGATGTAGAACAATTATTCACTAAAGTAAAAAAGGCTTAAATCATGGAAAATATACACGATAAAAGCCTTCAAGTATCTTTGAATGAGGTACAAGGCAAAGATAACGAAAATATCACTATAAACCCCGATTTTAGCGACTTAATTAATCCGAATAGTCAAGAACCTACAATTTCAGTAGATGACATTAAAAAGGAAGCTGAACGACTTAAAAACAAACTATCTGAATCCATTGACCACAACGAAATATTGACAAGGTTGTTAGATGAAATTCAGGAAGTGGACTTCAAAGAAGAAGCGTTCCCAAAAGTTAAGAGATTAAGGGAGCAACTCGAAAAACTCAATCCAAATAGTGATGAATATAAAGAAATTCAAAGTGAAATTGACGGGTGCAAGCTGAATCAAAAACATTATCTAATTATTTCCATTGAGGAAATTCTAAAAACAGCAACCAATAATAAATGGAGTTTGTCAAAGAAACATGACTTTGTTTATATTTATAATGGTTGCTACTGGAGTGAAGTAGAGAAAGACGATTTAAAGAAGTTTTTAGGAGAAGCAAGCGAGAAGTTAAGCGTTCCAAAGTTTGACGCTCGATATTTTAATTTTAGAGATAATTTATTAAAGCAATTCCAAACAACGGCATATTTACCAACACCTGAAAATGATTTGAACAAAGTCTTTATAAACCTGAAAAATGGCACTTTTGAAATTAACGGAGAAAACCAAAATTTGCGACCATTTGATAAAAATGATTTTATCACTTATCAATTACCTTTTGAATACAATCCTGATGCAACTTGTCCGAAATGGCAAAAGTTTTTAAATGAGGTGCTTCCTGATGAAAAACTTCAAATGGTATTGGCTGAATATTTAGGATATGTTTTTATAAGGAATGGAAGTTCAATTCTCAAAGAAGAAACAGCACTTATTTTATATGGTACTGGAGCGAATGGGAAAAGCGTAGTTTTTGAGGTGGTCAATTCGATGTTAGGAAATGAAAATGTAAGTAGTTATTCACTGCAAGATTTGACTAATGAAAATGGATATTTCAGGGCAAAAATTGCGAATAAACTGGTAAATTATGCAAGTGAGATTAACGACAAATTAGAATCAAATGTTTTTAAACAGTTGACAAGTGGTGAACCTGTTTCCGCTCGTTTACCGTATGGAGAACCGTTCACACTTCGACAATATGCAAAACTTATATTCAACTCAAATGAACTTCCTAAAAACGTAGAACATACAAACGCTTTTTTTAGACGTTTTTTAATTGTTCCCTTTGAAGTGACCATTCCCGAAGAAAAGCAGGATAAAAACCTACATACAAAGATTATCGAAAGCGAATTATCTGGAATTTTCAACTGGACTTTGTCAGGACTTAATAGGCTACTGAAACAAAAACGATTTACCGAAAGCGAGAAAGTTAAGGAAGCCGTCAATCAATATAGAACGGAAAGCGACAGCGTTTTGATGTTTTTGAATGAACGGAATTATAAAAAGGGTACTACTGGAAACTTTAAGGCGTACGGAGATTTTTATAATGAATATAGGGAATTTTGTTTTGATGACGGAATGATACCCGTGAAGAAAAGCAATTTCAAAAAACGATTAGAAGCGAATCAATTTCAATTTGACAGGCAGGCAGGAACAGGGCAAAATATTGTTTTTGTCAATTAAAAAAGAAGTTGTTAGAGCTTCACAAATTTCACATTTTTCACAGCTATTTTATAACTCTTTGAATATCAATGTTTTATATTTTGGTTGTGAATTTTGTGAAAAAAGTGAAAGCAAAACAAAACATTTATTTTTTTACAAAATACCGATAGAGTTATGAAAGATTATAGATATAGTTTAGAAAAAGGAAGTAAGAAACATATTTGCCCAAGTTGTCAGAAAAAAAGATTTGTTCGATATGTAGATAAAACAACTGGTAACTATTTACCTGATGAATTTGGGAGGTGCGACCGAGAAGATGAATGTAATTATCATTTGAACCCTTATTCAAGTGGTTACGCCAAGATGATTTGGGAGCAAGAAAACGGAGGACGTTTAACTGGCTATTATCAAAAACCGATTATAAAGAAACTGGAGCAACTTCCACCACCTGAAAGATTTTATTTTGACTTTGATGCATTCGCAAAAACTTTGAACGGTTACGATAAGAATATTTTCATTCAAAATTTATTGAAAAATGTTTCTTATCCGTTTCCACTCGATGATATTACAAGAGTAATTGAGTTATACAGATTGGGAACAATTTCTAATGGTTACATGACTGGAGCAATAACCTTTCCATTTATCGACTATAAACAACGAATAAACGCCGTTCAAGTGAAACTATTTGACAAAGATAATCACACCACAAAAACGAATTATTTACACTCGATAATTAGCAATTTCAATAAAAGAAAAAACGTTTCCAATCCTGAATGGTTATCTAAGTATGAAAGTCAGGAGAAGAAAATAAATTGCCTATTTGGTGAACACCTATTGAAAGACAATCCTACCGCCTTAATTGGATTGGTAGAAGCACCAAAAACCGCCGTATATTGTTCGCTATACTTCAAGAATTTTGAGCCGTTTGAAAATATGATTTGGTTATCCGTAGGAGCAAAAGGCTATCTAAAATTTGATATAATTAAGGTGCTAAAAGGCAGGACAATTTATGTTTTTCCTGATCTATCAAAAGATGGTGCAACCTTTAACGAATGGAATAAAAAAACAACTGAATTTGAAAGTAAGTTGTCAGGAACAAGATTTGTTTATTCTGATATACTGGAGCGCATGGGAACGACGGAACAGAAAAACAAAGGTTTGGATATTGCTGATATTTTAATCCAACACGATTGGAGAAAATTCAAAAGCGTTACACCTTATCACGAACCAACCACACCGCCACAAATTGCCGTTGTCGAACCGAAAGTGGAAACGCAAGCAATCCACCCACCCAAGGAAAAAGAACCGTTAATCGTTATCGAAATAGATTATTCAGATTTACCATTTTTTGACGATGCACCAACGCCAATAATTAAAAACGAATTTGACTACACAAAGGAAATTGAGGAGGTTAAACAATTCTTTGAGAATACAGAACTTCCAAAAGAACCAATTAAATTAGATGTTTGCACGACTGTAATGGACTGTAAAAAGGCTTATTTAAGTCATATTCCAATTGTTGAGAATTATAATGGCAAACCTATTGCAAAGCCTTATTTAGATAGGTTGTTGAATTTAAAGAAATGGATTAAATCTAACAATCAAAATAAATGGTTATCACTCGATGAATTAAAAGCGATATTCAAACCTTATTCAAATTATTATCCTGATGAGATACTGGAGCATATTAACAGGGAGCAATTAAAAGAACTGAAAAAAGATAATTTCTTTTCTTTTGATAAGAATGTAGGAGTTTATTTTTTGAGCAATTCCACGCCTTTTTAAATAAAATACTTCGGTTTACTTCTGATAGTTACATTATGCACGCATAGTAATTTTTAGTATATTTGTATCTAAAGTAGTTAAAAGTAGATTTGATTATGGCAAATTTGACAGGTAAGAAATTCGGAGGGAGAAAGAAAGGCACACCTAACAAGGTTACTGATAAAGTTAGAAGTCAGTTTGAGAAATTACTATCCAAAAATTTAAAGACGTTGCAAGATGACATTGAAGCCCTCGAACCAAAAGACAGGATAAAAGTAATGTTAGAACTCGCAAAGTTTGTCGTTCCTCAAATAAAAGCGTTGGAAGTGGATTTTAACGATACCACGCAGGAGGTTAAACCAATTGAGATTAAAATAATTGAACCTATCTATAAGACGGAGACGAAATAATTTGATTATCTTTGTATCGTTATCATTCCATAATGGTAATATTTAGAATTTAAAAAGGGAGCTGAAATATGTTCCCTTTTTTGCTATCTAATGGCTACTTGTTCATTTTTTGTTCATTTTAGAGTATAAAAAAACCGCAATCAATTGTACTTCAATCAATTACGGTTTTATTTAGTGACCCCGTCAGGATTCAAACCTGAAACCTNNATTCAATTGAGCTACGGAGCCAAATTGAGAGTGCAAATATACAAAAAAATAATTGAATACAAATTTTTATTACGAAAAAACAAAAAATATCATATATTTGTAAATCATAATAAAAACTTTTAGATGAGAAAATGTTTTTTATCAGTGATTTTTTTGACAATCTTAGCAAGTCTTTCTGCTTCTTCCGAAGATAGTTGCAATTTAGTGCTTTTTGATATTCAAGAACCTAATTTTGCTCTTAATAAAAAACCAGACTACGAAATAAAGGGTATTGAGGTTATAGGGAATTTTGGAGCCTATTATGCTGACAAACAGCATGCCGCCTTTTATAATGGCATGCCAAGCAATATTAATAATATAAACTATGTTTTTGATAATTACTATTGGAGAGAGCAGATAAAAGAGTTAATGCGTTCTAACCTAAATAGGGACTCAGTTCTGTTGTCGCCCGACAGCTATCCCGAAAATATGAAATACACCTTGGCTATGTATGTAGGCTTTGGCGTTCGGTACAATTACTCTTCGGCATGGGCTTTAAATATACAATTTAATGTGTGTAAATTAACGGCGAAAGATGTTTTTACATTGCAAGTTTTTCCAGCTTTCGACAATGAGTCAAAAAGCTATGTTAATTATGGAGTTTTTGGTAAAGAATCGCGTACAATAATAGATATAGGTGCCGTAAAAACTTTCAGAACTAAGGAGCATATTCGTCCAATTTTAGAATTTGGAGCAAGTTTTAACAATACATTAGTAAAAGAAAATTTTATAGTGGTTGAAGATCAAAAATTCAATATAATTGATATTTATGCTGGCAGAAATTATATCCCTAATTCCAATGTTCAGGAGTACGAAATGCGTCAGGGTGGATTGGGAGTTGGACTCTATGTAGGTGGCGGTGTTAAGTGGATGTTCAACCAATTTCTCTCCTTAGAAACAACACTCACAGTTTATTCAAGCATGATAAATCTTGAAAATTATGCTGGCATGGGATTGCATTTTGCACCAATGTTTAGAATTGTTGCCAGTCCAGCTTTATTTATAAATAACGACTAAAATAATTTAGAAAATATATCATGAAATTTGCTATATCCAATATATTGTATTAATTTTGTAGCATCTTTACTTAGAATCCAGATATTTCTTTTATTATAATAAGAGTTTTTTCCCTAAACTTAAAATTCATTTAGGTTTGAATCAAAAGATTAATCAACTAATACATTTATGTACACAAAAGACACACTAAACAGCATGCTTGTTGGCGAGCTTAGAGAAATAGCCACAGGCTTAAAGATTGAAAAAGTCCAAAAACTTACAAAGCTAGATCTGATATATAAAATTCTTGACCACCAAGCTTTAAATCCCGTTAAAACAAATAACACACATAATAATGCAGACACTGCGAGACCTGCAAGGAAAAGAATATCTAACAAACAGCCCGTAGCAAGTTCTAATGTTGAAAATATAGATAGAAACACAGAGCAAAAAGAGAGTGCCGAAACTCAGGCTACCACGGCAAAAGAAATTGAGCCAGAAAAACCAGTTACAGCCGAGAGAGCCCCCAAGTCTGAACCAAAACAAGCTAGAAGAACTAATAATCCTCAAAATAGAAACACTAAAACTCAGCCCAAAAATCATAACGAGAAAAAAGCTATTGCAAAAGAAGATAAGGTAAAGCCAAACATCGCTGATTTTGATATTTTGGATGACAATGTGGAAATTCCAGTGGAAAAAGAGATTGTAATTCCCGATATACTGCATGATTTAGATGATGATTTTAATGTGGATAGCGTGGCAGTAGTAGCACCAGTGGCTGAAGAAAAGCAAAAGCCAGTTGAAGAGAAAAAAACAAATACTGAAACAGCCACAGTAGATGTAACTTTAGAGTATGATGATGCTATTGTTAGCGAAGGCGTTTTAGAAATTGTAAATGATGGATATGGATTTTTGCGTTCATCAGATTACAATTATCTAAATTCCCCCGATGATATTTATGTTTCACACTCGCAGGTAAAATTGTTTGGACTAAAAACAGGTGATACCGTCCGTGGAACCATCCGTCCACCCAAAGAGGGCGAAAAATATTTTCCGCTGGTAAAAGTTGAAGCCATCAACGGAAGAAAACCCGAAGAGATTAGAGATAGAATTCCTTTCGACTTCCTAACTCCACTTTTCCCCGATGAGAAACTTAGACTTACCGGACATAAAGAGGAATCAATGTCCACCAGAATTATAGATCTGTTTTCTCCCATAGGAAAGGGTCAGCGTGGATTAATCGTTGCACAGCCCAAAACAGGGAAAACTGTTTTACTAAAAGAGGTAGCCAATGCCATAGCAGCAAATCATCCAGAGGTTTATTTAATTGTCCTCCTCATCGACGAACGTCCAGAAGAGGTTACAGATATGGAGCGTAGTGTTAAGGCCGAAGTTGTTGCGTCAACCTTCGATGAGCCCGCCGACAGACACGTTCGCATTGCTAGTATAGTTTTAGAAAAAGCAAAACGAATGGTAGAATCGGGACACGATGTTTGTATTTTGTTAGACTCAATCACACGTCTTGCAAGGGCATATAACACTGTTTCGCCAGCTTCTGGAAAGGTTCTTTCTGGTGGAGTTGAAGCCAATGCTTTGCAAAAACCAAAAAGGTTTTTTGGAGCAGCCCGTAAAATTGAAGATGGTGGTTCACTAACAATTATTGCCACAGCACTGATAGACACTGGTTCCAAGATGGATGAAGTGATTTTTGAAGAGTTTAAAGGAACTGGTAACATGGAACTACAATTGGATAGAAGAATTTCCAATAAACGCATATATCCAGCAGTAGATATTGTTTCATCAAGCACTCGTAGAGATGATTTATTGCACTCTCGTGAAACCCTACAAAGATTGTGGATACTCCGAAATCACTTAGCCGATATGAACACCGTTGAGGCAATGGAGTTTATCAAAGATAAGATGAAATTTACAAAAGATAATGAAGAGTTTTTGATTTCCATGAATGGATAGTGGAGTAAAACTTCATAAATTGAGTCAAAAATTGTAATTTTGCACTAAATATTTTTAATATATTCTATTATGAAAGATTATAAAATTGCAGATATTTCTTTAGCCGAGTGGGGTAGAAAAGAGATTGAAATAGCAGAAAAAGAGATGCCAGGTTTGGTCTCACTACGTGAGAAATATGGTAAAGAGCAACCATTAAAAGGCAAGCGAATTACTGGTTCGTTGCATATGACCATACAAACAGCCGTTTTAATTGAAACATTAGTTGCATTGGGAGCTGATGTTCGTTGGGCAAGTTGTAATATTTATTCAACTCAAGACCACGCAGCAGCAGCAATTGCAGCAGCAGGAATACCTGTTTTTGCATGGAAGGGCGAAACTCTGGAAGAGTACTGGTGGTGTACCGATCAAGCTTTGAAGTTTCCCAACGGGAAAGGACCAAATACAATTGTTGACGATGGCGGCGATGCCACACTTTTGGTGCATTTGGGACATAAGGCAGAAAAAGATGCATCGGTTTTAGACAAAAAAGCATCTTCAAGAGAAGAGCAAGTTATATTTGATACCTTAAAAAGAATCTTGGCAGAAGATCCACAACGTTGGCACAACACTGTGGCAGAACTGAAAGGAATTTCGGAAGAAACAACAACTGGTGTACATCGCCTATACCAAATGATGGACAAAGGTGAACTTTTGGTGCCAGCCATTAATGTGAACGACTCCGTTACTAAATCGAAATTTGACAATCTTTACGGTTGTCGCGAATCATTGGCTGATGGTATTAAACGTGCCACAGACGTAATGATTGCCGGAAAAGTGGTAGTAGTACTTGGATATGGTGATGTTGGTAAAGGTTGTGCACACTCAATGCGTTCCTACGGAGCAAGAGTTTTAGTAACTGAAATTGACCCAATTTGTGCCCTACAAGCAGCCATGGAAGGTTTTGAAGTTACAACAACAGAAGAAGCCTTAGCCGAAGGAAATATTTTTGTTACAACAACAGGAAACAAAGATGTGATCACTGTTGAACATATGTCAAAAATGAACGACCAAGCCATAGTTTGCAATATCGGACACTTCGACAACGAAATCCAAGTTGATTTATTAGAAGAGTTCCCCGGAATTGTGAAAAGAAATATCAAACCACAAGTTGACGAATATTTCTTTCCCCAAGGACATTCAATTTTCCTTCTTGCCGAAGGACGACTTGTTAACCTTGGTTGTGCAACCGGACACCCATCTTTTGTTATGAGCAATTCGTTTACCAATCAAACATTAGCTCAAATTGATTTGTACGAAAACGATTACGAAATAGGAGTTTATCGTTTACCCAAAAAACTAGACGAAGAGGTTGCTCGTTTACATCTTGAAAAAATTGGCGTGAAACTGACAAAACTTTCGCAAGAGCAAGCCGACTATATTGGAGTACCCGTTGAAGGTCCCTACAAACCCGAACATTATAGATACTAAATATTACTATGGAAACTCCTTTTTAAAAGAAGTTTCTGTTTTATGATTAAAAACAGACAAACAAAATGAAAACAGTAGTTAGCGGCATTAGACCAACTGGAAATATTCACTTAGGAAACTATTTTGGTGCGATTGTAAATTTTGTAAAAATGCAAAACGACTATAAAAGTTATTTCTTTATAGCCGACTATCACTCGCTCACAACGCACCCTACACCCGAAGACTTAAACTCAAATGTAAAAAAAGTACTTGTTAACTATTTAGCGTCAGGTATTGACCCCCAAAAGGCAATTATATATCGACAAAGTGATGTGCCAGAAACAGCCGAACTTTATCTGTTTTTAAACATGATAGCCTATATGGGCGAATTGCAAAAAGTTGCATCTTTCAAAGAAAAAGTTAGAAGTAATCCCAATAACGTTAATGCCGGATTGCTTACCTATCCAACCCTCATGGCAGCTGATATAATTATTCACAAAGCCCATATGGTTCCCGTTGGAAAAGACCAAGAACAGCATTTGGAAATGACCCGCGATTATGTTTCCAGATTTAATCATATGTATAAAACTGATTATTTTCCAGAGCCAGTAGCTTTTAATTTTTCGCAAGATTTAGTAAAAGTACCTGGACTTGATGGAAGTACAAAAATGTCCAAATCTTCCAGCGAAAATAATTGCATCTATCTCTCTGATGAACCCTCTGTTATAAAGAAAAAAATAATGAGGGCTGTTTCCGACTCTGGTCCCACCGAGCCAAATCAGCCCAAAGCAGTACCAATCCAAAATTTATTCCAGTTGATGAGTATAGTCTCTTCTGACGAAATAATAGAATATTTTGAAGACCAATATAATAATTGTAATATCCGTTATGGAGATATGAAAAAACAAATTGCAGAAGATATGATAACATTTTGTGCACCTTTCAGAGAGAGAATATTAGAATTGGAAAACGACAACGAATATTTGCAAAAAGTTCTGAAAGAGGGAGCCGAACAAGCTCGTGAAAGTGCTTCCCAAACGCTGAAAGAGGTGAGAGAGATTATTGGTTTTCGTGCATTTTAGTATAGTTGATGATAGAAAAAAGTGAATTTTTAAATACGGTCGAAAAAGTTGTTCTCGTGGCAGTTTCATTGCCTCGTGTGGGAGTTGATAAAACCAAAGAATACCTTGAGGAACTCTCATTTCTTGTAGAAACAGCAGGCGGTCTGCCTGACAAGCATTTTGTGCAAAATATGCAAAATCCCGACCCAAAGTTTTATGTCGGTTCAGGAAAGCTTGAAGAAATACGCCAATATGTTGAAGATAATGAAATTGAAGTTGTAGTTTTCGACGATGAATTATCGCCTTCGCAAACAAGAAATATTGAGAAAATAATTCCAAAAAGAATAATAGACAGAACACGTCTGATTTTAGACATTTTCTCCAGCAGAGCCCAGACTTCATATGCCAAAACTCAAGTTGAACTTGCTCAGTATCAGTATCTTTTGCCCAGACTAACGCGAATGTGGACGCATTTAGAAAAACAACGTGGAGGTATTGGAATGCGCGGACCTGGCGAAAAAGAAATTGAAACTGATAGGCGAATTGTCCGTGATAGGATAGCATTTTTGAAAAAGAAACTATTGGATATTGATAAACAAAAAAATACTCAAAGACGCAATAGAGGAAGCTTTGTTAGAGTCTCTTTGGTGGGATATACAAATGTGGGAAAATCAACTTTGATGAACCTACTTAGCAAATCTGATGTATTTGCAGAAAACAAGCTTTTTGCAACATTAGATACCACTGTTAGAAAAGTTGTCATCGACACCCTGCCTTTCCTTTTGTCCGATACAGTTGGGTTTATACGCAAACTGCCTCACGGATTAATCGAATCATTCAAATCAACATTAGATGAAATTAGAGAATCCGATATCGTACTTCATGTTGTTGATATTAGTCATCCAGAATTTGAGGAGCAAATTGATGTTGTTAATGAAACACTTTCCGAGATTGGAGCTTCACAAATAAAATCTATATTGATTTTTAATAAAATTGATAACTATACTTATGTGGAAAAGGATGAAGACGATTTGACAGAAATGACAAGGGAAAACATATCTTTAGATGATCTAAAGAATACATGGTTTGCCAAATCGAAGACTAATACAATCTTTATATCTGCCAAAACAAAAGAAAACTTAGACGAATTACGTCAGCTGTTGTATAAAGAAATTAGAAATATTCACAATACAATTTATCCCTACAACAGAGTGCCTTAGAGAATGATACTATTATAAACCAAAAAAGCTGTCCCATTTTTGAGACAGCTATATTTTTTTGATAATTGTTCCTTTAGTTGCTTTCTACTGGTGTTACAAAAACAAAAGATTTTCCATCTTTTTTCTTTCTAAAGCCAACAGTACCATCCACCAAAGCATAAAGAGTATGGTCTTTTCCCATTCCTACATTTTCACCTGGGTTATGTTTTGTACCACGTTGACGAACAATAATATTACCAGCAGTGGCTATTTGACCGCCATATAATTTAACGCCTAATCGCTTGCTGTGCGATTCACGACCGTTACTTGAACTACCAACTCCTTTTTTATGTGCCATAATATTACTTTTTTAAAATTTCACTTACAAATTATAATACGATATCATCAATTTTAATCTTTGTCAAATATTGACGGTGACCATTCATTTTTTGATGACCTTTTCTGCGTTTTTTCTTAAATACAAGAACCTTGTCTCCTTTTAGGTGGCTTACCACTGTAGCGGAAACTTTGGCACCTTGTACGATGGGTGTTCCGACGTTAACCTTGCCGTCATTTTCAACCAACATTACGTTTTCAAACTCAAGGCTTGTACCTTCTTCTGCTTGCAAACGATGAACATAAATCTGCTGGTCTTTTACAACTTTAAATTGTTGTCCGGCGATTTCTACAATTGCGTACATTCTTTTTGTTTTTAGTTATTAATATTCTCCTTTTTCTATAAGGACTGCAAAATTACAAAAAAAATCCATATAAAAAAGTATTTATCAACAAAAGATGTTGAAAACATGTCATTTAACGTTTTAAGCTCCGTATAAAACGATATTGAAATGGAAAATATGACAAAATATGTAAATAAATGTTAAAAAGCTTGACAAGTGAACATATGTTCATTATCTTTGTCATGAACAAATGCTCATAGATTATGAAAAGAAGAGTTAGAAGAATGCGTAGAATGCACAGTCTGCCTGCAGTTAAAGGGTTTTCGCCCTTTGGTTCTGTGCAGAATTTGGAAGATAAAACAGTTTATCTTCTTCTGGAAGAGTATGAATCTATTCGTTTGTGCGACTACGATATGATTACTCATCAAGAAGCATCAGTTATAATGGGCATTTCTCGACCAACATTTACTCGAATTTATGCTTCGGCACGACAAAAAGTAGCAAAAGCTTTTGTTGAAGGTCTGAAAATAAGCATAGAGGGCGGAAAAGTTTATTTCGACAGCGATTGGTATCATTGCCAATCTTGCAATTGCGATTTTAGCAATCCAGATAAAACTACCGAAGTTAAATCATGTCCTCTCTGTGGAAGTAAGTCGTTTACACACTATCAAGATGATGAATCTAAATCACCTGAAATAGTAGAAAAAGACTTGGAAGATTGCTTTAATTCTAGTGAAAATCGTCGGCATGGGCGAAGAAAAGGAAAAAATTGTAGAGAAAATATTCAAGGTAAAGGACGTAATTTAGTTTAAATCAGAATAATATAAAGAGATGAAAGTAGCAATAACATCAACAGGAAATAGTTTAAATTCAAATGTGGATAGTCGTTTTGGACGTTGTTCCTACTTTGTAATATACGACAAAGAGACGGAAGCCATTGAGTTTATTCCCAATCAAAGTCAAAAACTGACCGAAGGGGTTGGGACATCTGCTGTTGAGTTTTTATTGTCAAGAAACATTTCAATGGTTGTTTCTGGGGAGTTTGGATCAAAGATAAAACCAATGTTCGACAGTCGTAAAGTAACAATGATTGTAGTAAAAGAGCCCAAAACCATTGATGATATAATCAAATTAATTAATCATAAAAAATAAGGAGGAAATATGCCAAATTTAGATCAAACCGGACCCAATGGCCAAGGTGCTATGAGTGGTAGAGGTATGGGAAAATGTTCCCAAAACGATGAAGTCCGAGGCTTCGGAAGAGGTATGGGACGTGGAAAAGGATCTCAGGGCGGAAGACGCGGTCGATGCAACAACGGAAGAGGTGGCGGACAAGGCTTAGGTCGAAGAGGTAGATAATTTTTCATTTGGCTTGCAAAAC
>LSQX01260084.1_pt1 | contig 49871 bp, 46 predicted proteins | sample 654561 | NCBI WGS metagenome assembly LSQX01 (sample SAMN04489861, study PRJNA283612) | anaerobic digester metagenome | isolation source: 4 biogas reactors fed with cattle manure at either 37C or 55C with and... | place: Denmark: Kongens Lyngby | collected 2014
AAACAGCTTTGTTCACGAGTTAACCCATCTTGTAGTAGACGATTTGGCGGGTGGTAATTTTCCGGTATGGTTCACGGAAGGCAGCGCCCTGTATATGGAATATATGCTATTAGGCTACGAATGGGGAAGGGAGCTTGGCAGTGCAGATATCTATTCCATTGAGGAACTGACTGATGATTTTTATAGATTGGACGAGTACCAGGCTTATAGACAGGCCTTTTTAGAGGTCAGTGATATAATCGAAAGGATTGGCTGGGACGGTTATCTGGATTTGCTTCAGGAATTAGGAGACGGCCAGGACTTTTATCTCAATTCATGAAATTTTATAACTTTTATGATGAAATACTATAGTAAAGATGTTATAATAATAACATTGTTTGTGTGGACGAGACATAATGGCATTGGAGGTGAAGTTCCCTCAGATTTCTGGGGAAAGAGGGAACCAGGGATTGGAAAAACTACGAATATATGGCGGCAAGCCATTAGTTGGAAGAGTGAAAATAAGCGGCGCTAAAAATGCTGCCGTTGCTATTTTGCCTGCGGCATTGTTAGCCAATGATAAATGTATTATCGATAATTTGCCTTATATAGATGATGTTACTACCTTAGCCGATATTTTGCATGAATTGGGTGCCAAGGTTGAGCTGGACGCCAAGGGCAGGATAAGCATCAATGGATCAAAGATGACGGAATACAGGGCCCATTATGATATGGTGAGGCGGATGAGAGCATCCTATTACCTCTTAGGTGTATTGTTGGCCAAGTTTGGCAAGGCAGAGGTTTCCTTTCCCGGTGGATGTGCCATAGGAACCAGACCCATAGATCAGCATATCAAGGGGTTTGAAGCCTTGGGGGCCAAGGTGGAATTGGAACATGGTGTTATAAAGGTTTCTGCCGACAGGTTGATAGGTAATGAGATTTACCTTGACGTTGTCAGCGTAGGGGCTACAATAAACATTATGTTGGCCGCTGTAAAGGCGGAGGGAACCACTACCATCGTCAATGCAGCAAAAGAACCTCATGTGGTGGACACGGCGAACTTTTTGAATACCATGGGAGCCAGCATAAAAGGGGCGGGTACCGACACCATTAGGATCAAAGGGGTTAAAGAGCTTTCCGGTTGCAGCTATACCATTATACCGGATCAAATTGAAGCCGGTACCTATATGATTGCCGCCGCTGCCACAGGCGGGGACGTTACTGTGGTGGACGTTATCCCCAAACATATGGAGGCAGTCTCAGCTAAGCTGCTGGAGATGGGGATGGAGGTTATCGAAGGGGACGATGAGATTCGAGTCATAGGAAAGCAAAGACCCCGCAAGGCAAACATCAAAACCCAGCCATATCCCGGATTTCCTACGGATTTACAGCAGCCTATGTCTGTACTTCTCAGCATAGCGGATGGGGTCAGCGTTATCACGGAGAATGTATGGGAAGCCAGGTATAAGCATCTTGATGAGGTTGTACGGATGGGCGGTAATGTAAAGATAGAGGACAGAGTAGCCATCATTGAGGGTGTTGAAAGATTGTCCGGAGCTCCTGTGACAGCTACTGATCTTCGTGCAGGAGCGGCCCTTATAGTGGCGGGATTATCGGCTGAGGGCATTACCGAGATTAGCAATGTAGACCACATTGACAGAGGATATGAGGATATTGAAAGAAAGCTCGTAGACCTGGGTGCAGATATTGAACGCATAGATGAAAACGGCAAAAGCCGCAGACTGAAACTGGTAACTTCAAGGCAAAGGGCTGCGGTGGGAGCTGGTCTATAGGGAATTTGGATTATTCTTGAAATGATTATTATATTTATTCCAGGGTATTAGAATAAAAGGAATATTAAAAGGGGATGACCATTTGTTATCCTCTTTTTTATGGAAATGGTTTTACCAGGGGGGAATTTGAAATGGGATTTAGGTTCTGCTCCCTCTTTAGCGGGAGCAGCGGTAACTCCAGTTATATAGGAACGGACAAGACCCACATTCTGGTGGATGCCGGTCTTACGGGAAAGGCGGTTGAAAAATCCTTAAAGGAAATAGATCAGGACGCTTCTCTTTTGGATGGTATTTTAATTACCCACGAACACGATGACCATATCAGGGGTGCCGGTGTTTTATCCAGGAGGTATGATATACCCATATATGCCAATGAAGAGACTTGGAAGGCCATGGAATCCAAGATAGGAAAGATCCGCAGCAATAATATGAGAATCTTTTATAACGATATGGATTTTTACATAAAGGACGTGAATATTCAGCCCTTTGGTATACCCCATGATGCTGCGAATCCGGTGGGATTTTGCTTTTTTAATAAGGGTAAAAAGATTAGTATAGCAACGGATTTGGGGCATACTAATTCCAGAATTATAAATACAGTCATGGATTCAGACCTGATTATGCTAGAGGCCAATCATGATGAGGATATGCTTATAGGAGGCTCCTATCCCCAGTATTTAAAGAAGCGTATTTCGGGAAGCAAGGGCCATCTTTCAAACACTGATGCCGGGTCAGCCTTGATTAAGATGATAAGCAATAAACTCACCCATGTCCTACTGGCCCATCTCAGCCTTCAGAACAATATACCTCAGCTGGCATACCAGACGGTTATCGGGATACTGGAAGACAACGGTATAAAAAATGGGAAGGATATAGCGGTGGACATGACTCATAGGGACAGGGTAAGCAATTTTTATCATATCGGTTGATGGGTTACGGGCCTACTGTCACAGCACGGTACTTAAAGTCCGTCTGGCACCTTTCCTTGGATTGGACTCCGGGGATCATGAACCATGACTTCAGGGAGTGAGTATGTCCGACCATGAAAAGGAAACTCTGTTCGGGTTTTAACTTATTTTTAATCCTGATTATCTTGTTTGGCCTGGTGGGGTGCACAGGAGAAGGTCCTAATACCAGGGGGGAGAATCCAATCCGGAACGACAAGTCAGAGCCCGGCACTCAACAGGTCAGGGTTGAAGAACGGGTTTTAACCAGCGGTACGGTAGTGGAGGTGGCGGAGAGCCTTATACCCGCAGTTGTAGGGATCTCCACCATAGAGATTACCCGGGATTCCATGTGGGGGGAGGCCGTTGCTGTCAAGGGTATAGGATCGGGGGTAGTGGTACACCCCTTTGGATATATATTGACCAACGATCACGTGGCAGGTGGTAACCCCAGCAGCATAAGCGTTGTCTTTAGCGACGGGACTGAACTGGAGGGCAGAACCCTATGGACCGATCCCACTTTGGATCTTGCCATGGTCAAGGTTGAGACGGAGAATGATCTGGCTTATGCCCCACTTGGTAGCAGTGAGGATTTAGCTATAGGGGAGACGGCTGTGGCTATAGGTACGCCCTTGGGGCTACAGTTTCAACATACAGTTACCTCCGGCATAATAAGCGGATTAAATAGGACTGTGAAGATACCTACCAATCTGGGAGAAAATTTTATGCAGGATCTGGTCCAGACCGATGCATCCATCAATCCGGGCAATAGCGGAGGGCCTTTGGTAAATATCAGGGGTGAAGTGATAGGGATCAATACCGTTAAGGTTACCAGCGCAGAGGGGATTGGTTTTGCCATACCCATTGATGTGGCCAAGCCAATTATCAGGCACTTTGTGGAGGAGGGGGGATTTGTAACCCCTTATATTGGTGTTGTCGGCTTCGACAGGGAGATGGCATCCTATTATAATAGAAACCGTTATATTGAGGAAGGAATCTACGTGGTGGAACTGGATAAGAAGGGTCCGGCCTACAGTGCCGGGGTGAGGATAGGCGATATTATAACCATGGTAGGGGATCAGAAGGTTAATAAAATGCTGGATCTTAGAAAAACCATTTACTCCTACAGGGTAGGACAAAGCGTAGACATCAGGATTGTCAGGGGTAGCAAGGACTTATCAATAAAGATGACCTTAGTTGAAAAGCCGATATAGGATCACAACTTTTCTTGAATAATCCGCCTTAAGGGTGGATTATTTTTGTTATATCCCTATTTTGGCCTATATTTTGTAGGACCTTCATATTATAATGGGGATAGTGATTTCATTTCATAAGAAGGACTACATGTTGTCTGCTGAAGATACACATATTTTTATAGTTTATTGTCTGGATAAATCCAAGAGGTCTTTTTAATAATGGCTGGAGCGATGGGTTAGCTTGAAACACGTCGGTTTGGAAAGCGGAAAGGGGAAGAGGATGGAGAATACAAGGAAGAGGTCAAATCAGCCCACTGTTTTTGGCGCAAACATGGTCTACCTAAGCGTACTGATTCTAATGATGGGTGTCCAGGTACTACTTGCAAGGTGGCTGCCCCAAGCTACAGGCGGCCCGGACTACTATTGGAAACTATTCCTTATGGAATTGTTACTGATTGGCGGCCCGCCCCTGTTGTACATGCTGCTTTATAGGATGGACATTGTCAGGGTCAATAGGTTTAATGGTATCAAGCCGGCTGAGGTGCTTTTGGTTGTGGGGATGGCCAACTTCGGCTATGGGGTAACGATTATCATAAACCTCATATGGTACTCGGTGGCAAGCCGCTGGGGGACACCCGCCGGGCAACAACTGCCTAGCATAGAAAATGGTACCCAACTATTGGTAGGAATACTGGCTATTGGGATCGTACCGGCGGTGGTCGAGGAGTTCTTATTCAGGGGTCTTATCCTAAGGGGATATGAAAGGTTTGGATCAAGAATAGCCATAGTAATGACCGGGATTTTGTTTGGAATGCTCCATTTACAACTTATGAGCATACCCTCAATTATTCTAGTAGGAATAATTATTAGCTATGTGGTCTATCGTACCAACTCAATTATAGCCGGCATGATATATCATTTTTTACACAATAGCATAGCGGTGGGTTTATTATATATACAAAATGTAATCCTAAGCAGTCAGGATGCCATAGAAGGGATACCCCAGGACCTAAGCCAGCTTCCCAAAGATGCCCTTATAACGGCTTTTGTCGTATGGGGAATTATCGGATTCATATGTCTGATCCTATTCACTGTTTGCCTCATTGCATTTCATATAATTACTCGAAACAAGGGGCAGATTAGGGAGGTGGCACCGGAGGAAAAGGGACAGTCCAGATTTCTTTCAATGCTACCTGCCATTGTAGCTATGATTATAGTCATAATAAACCTGGTCTTTGAGGTCTTGTATATGACAGGGGCCATTGGCATCTAGGTGATATATTATGGATATACGTATTATAGCGGTTGGAAAGATAAAGGAAAGGTATCTCCAACAGGGGATCGATGCATATCTTAAGGGTATAGGGCGTTTTTGTTCCCTTGAGCTTGTCCAGGTGGCCGATGAAAGAGCCCCGCAGGGCTTGTCTTTGGCTCAAGAAGAGGCGGTTAAGGCTAAGGAGGGGCAGCAAATCCTTAAGGCTATCAGATCCAATTCCTATACTATAGCATTAGCAATAGAGGGTCATGCCTTGTCTACCCAGGCTTTTTCAGGGAAACTAAAAGACCTGGCTCTCAATAAAAAGAGGTGTATAGACTTCATAATAGGTGGTTCTTTGGGCCTGGATGAGGCTATATTAAAAAGGGCCGATCTATTGTTGTCATTTTCAAGGTTCACCTTCCCCCATCAATTAATGCGGTTACTGTTGCTGGAGCAAATATACAAGGCACTATCCAGGTAGATATGAATGTATAAACATCCGATCTGGGTGCTGTTATTGCCCTTATACCAAAAGGGGACAGCAATTATTCAATAATTATCTTATAATTATTGACATCCATGTGTAATTACATATAATAATATTAATAATGTAGTGTGTGTAAGTAGATTGCAGTAGTACGGTAGAATGTCCATAATTTTATTCATGATTAAATTATGGGTTATGGTTTATCTTATATCATCTATAGTGGATTTTCCTCGGGAGGAGCAGACCTCCTGGGGTTAATTAAATAAAAGGTAGTATGGAGGTATGGAAGTGAAAAAGCAATTCACGGTTTTGGTAGTTTTGGTAGCTATGGTAGTATTTGTAGGACTGTCAGGTTGTACAAACAGTGCAAAGGGTCCCAAGGTAGGGATTATTCAACTGGCGGAGCACGCCGCATTGGATGCAGCCAGCGAAGGGTTCATTGCCGCTTTAAAGGACAATGGATATGTGGATGGTGAGAACATCACCATCGATCTTCAGAATGCCCAGGGCGAACAGGCAAATCTATCCACCATCAGTGATCGTTTTGTCAGCGAAGAGGTTGATCTTATACTGGCTGTGGCAACGCCTGCGGCACAAGCTGTGGCGGGTAAAACGTCCACCATTCCAATCCTGGGGACGGCTATAACCGATTATGTAGAAGCAAGACTGGCCCTGTCCAATGAAGAACCCGGCCTTAACATATCAGGGACCACCGATATGAATCCCATCAAAGAACAGCTGGACCTTCTGGCCAAGCTTGTACCCGAAGCTAAAACAGTTGGGGTAATCTATAATTCCAGTGAAGACAATTCAATTCTCCAGGTCAGGATAGCCAGGGAAAACATCGAAAGTCTGGGACTTAAGTATGAGGAAGTAACTGTTTCCAGTACCAATGATGTTCAGCAGGCGACCCAATCCCTTGTGGAAAAGTGCGATGCCATCTATATACCCACCGATAATACCCTTGCAACGGCAATGCCGGTAGTGCATGGTGTTGTTATGAAATCAAAGACACCTGTGATCTGTGGGGAGGAGAGTATGGTCCGTGAAGGTGGTCTGGCAACCATAGGGATCAATTATTATGACCTGGGATATCAGACCGGCTTAATGGCTATTGAGATTCTGGAGAATGAGGCAGACATCTCCAAGATGTCCATTGAATCAGCTACCAAATTTGATTTTGCCATTAATGGGGATGTAGCTGAGGAAATTGGACTGACAATTCCGGATGATTTTACCGAATTTGTGATTAAGGATTAATTTGGGCTACTTCATCATATTGGGTGATAACTGAAATAATAGCAAGACAGGAAGCAGGATTGTATATAGAATGGAGAATATAAATGGTTGAGGTTGTTAAGGGGGCTTTATCCTTAGGGCTTTTGTGGGCAATAATGACCATAGGAGTCTATATAACGTATCGTATTTTGTCTATAGCAGATCTTACCGTAGAGGGGAGCATTACCCTTGGGGCTGCTATAGCTGCCCATGCCATATCAAGTGGGATGAACCCTTATCTGGGTACCCTTATAGCTCTATTTGGGGGTATGGCAGCGGGACTTTGTACAGGTCTGTTGCATACAAAGCTTAAAATTCCCGCCCTTTTATCGGGGATTCTAACCATGATTGCCCTGTATTCCATTAACCTCAGAGTTATGGGGAAAGCGAACATATCGCTGTTGAGAATGGAAAATGTTTACACTGTTTTTGAGAATATGGGACTGGAGCCTACCTGGGCAACAATTACCCTTGGTGCAATGAGCGTCTTGGTTATAGTATGTCTGCTGTATTGGTTTTTTGGAACCGAGCTGGGATGTGCCATAAGAGCTACCGGCAACAACCCCTATATGGTCAGGGCTCAGGGAATAAACACAAACACCATGATTATCATAGGTTTGATAATCAGCAATGGCCTGGTCTCCCTGGGTGGGGCCTTAATTGCTCAAAATCAGAATTTTTCAGATATTGGGATGGGGACCGGCTCCATTGTCATAGGGCTGGCATCGGTCATCATTGGGGAAGTGCTTTTTGGAAAGAGGAATTTTTTCATGAGACTACTATCCCTTGTCTTTGGGGCTATTACCTACCGGATAATAATTGCTTTTGTTCTGAAGCTGGGCATGCACAGCAACGATCTAAAGCTCTTTACCGCAATAACGGTAGCCATTGCCCTGGCCCTGCCTATGATCAAGGATTTTGTAAACCCGCCCAAAATATCTATAGGGGAGGGTGAGCAGGATGCTTAGGATAGATGGAGTGTACAAGGTATTTAACCCGGGTACGGTGAACCAGAAGACAGCTCTAAGAAACGTCAGCCTAACCATGAAAGAGGGAGACTTCATTACCCTTATCGGTGGTAATGGAGCGGGAAAGTCCACCTTGTTAAACTGTATTGCGGGTGTATATGGCGTTGATAAGGGCAGCATAAACATAGCGGAAGTGGATGTAACGAAATTGACCGAGTACAAACGAGCAGCCTTTTTGGGACGGGTGTTTCAGGACCCTATGATGGGGACCGCTTCTGATATGATCCTTGAAGAGAATCTGGCCTTGGCCCTAAGGCGGGGGAAAGCCCGGGGACTTAGATGGGGAATAAGCAACAAGGAAAGGGAAGTCTACAGGGAACTGCTGTCCCATCTGGGTTTGGGCCTCGAACATCGCCTGAATGTCAAGGTAAAGCTTCTGTCCGGTGGACAGCGACAGGCTATAACCCTGCTGATGGCAACCCTTAATAAACCCAAGGTTCTCCTTCTGGACGAACACACAGCGGCCTTGGATCCCAAGACTGCTTCCATCGTTCTTGATTTAACAGAGAGATTGATCCATGAAAATGGGTTGACTACACTAATGGTTACCCACAACATGCGGGATGCCATAAGATATGGTAACCGTTTAATAATGATGCACGATGGCAGGATATTTCTTGATATTCAAGGTGAGGAGAAAAAGAAATTGACGGTGGAAGAACTCTTGGCTCGATTTGGTTCCGCCAGCGGGCAGGAATTCTCCTATGATAGGGCATTGCTGTCATAAGTTGGTTTGGTATATAATGATTCTTGAGTTCAATTTAATATAATTCCAGGGGCGGGCTTAAAAGCCCGCCTTATTATATCTTCAGGTAAGAGTATAATACACAGTATATATTTAGCGGGAGTGTAAAATGGATAAGCATGAGTTTTATGAGGAGGTATATAAAATAGTTGCCAGGATCCCCGAAGGTAAGGTTATGACCTACGGTCTTATCGGATTTATACTGGGCTCCAGATACTATGCCCGAAGGGTGGGCAAAGCCTTGTCCAATGCCCATGGCAGGGGACTGCCCTGTCACCGGGTAGTCAATTCCAAGGGTGAACTGGCACCTGCCCATGTTTTCGGTGGAAAAGGGGAGCAATATAGGCTTTTAAAGGAGGAGGGTGTTTTCTTTAAGCCTAAGGGGTGTGTGGATCTTAAGAGATCTCTTTGGAGGCCCTGGGAAATATAGCACATACCGAATTCGTAGGAAATCTTAACCAGGTTTTATATTAATCGTTAAACCACAATCTCATAATATGATGGTTGAAATAGGAGCCATCGTAGCGATATACTATAGGAAAAGGGCTAAGATACAATAATCATAAGGATGAGGTGACTTATATTGATTTTTCCGAAACTTTCCACCGAATTTTTGATCAGAAGACTGGAACCACCGACAGGCAAGGTAAGAATGGTATTGGATACCGATACCTACAATGAAGTGGACGATCAGTTCGCTTTGGCCTATGCTTTAAAATCCGAAGACAAGATTGATCTTGAGGCTGTATATGCGGCCCCTTTCTTTAACGACAGGTCTACGGGACCTGAAGATGGCATGGAGCGGAGCTATCGTGAGATTAAAAATATTCTCAGACTATTAAACAAACCTATGGAAACCGTTTTCCGGGGTTCAACGGATTATCTAAAGGCTATCGATGAACCCCAAAAAAGTGAGGCCGTGGACGATCTTGTTGAAAGGGCAATGGCGTCTGCTGACGATGATCCCCTATATGTAGTCGCCATAGGGGCAATTACCAATGTCGCTTCCGCCATACTTACAGAGCCGGAAATCATAAAAAAGATAGTCGTAGTGTGGCTGGGTGGGCATGCTCATAACTGGCCCGACACCAGGGAGTTTAATCTGGGCCAGGATGTATTGGCTGCCAGGATAATTTTCGACAGCGGGGTTCCCCTGGTTCAGATACCCTGTATGGGAGTTACCACCCATCTATTGACCAATATCAGCGAATTGGAGTACTACCTGGACGGCAAGAGTCAAATAGGCACATACCTGACGGATATAGTAAGAAATTATACCAAAGACCCTTATGCATGGTCCAAGGTTATTTGGGATGTCTCGACCATCGCATGGTTAATCAACCCTGACTGGGTGCCCACCAACCTAACCCATAGTCCCATAGTTACAGATCAGGTTACCTGGAGCTTTGATAGATCGCGGCATCTAATCAGATGCGCTAGCTTTATGCATAGGGATCCCATATTCGGGGACATATTTAAAAAACTATCGAAGCAGACTGGTAGATAAAGGAGGAATTGATCTTGGCTGGGGAAGCTATAAGGCTGCTGGTAATAGGCAGTATCAATATGGATTTGGTTATGGAGCTTGAAAAGGTACCCGAGGCGGGTGAAACCGTTCTGGGTAGGAGCTATTCCTACATTCCCGGAGGTAAAGGGGCGAATCAGGCTGTTGCCGCAGCCAGGCTGGGCGGAAGGGTTACCTTTTGCGGGCGGGTCGGCAACGATTCCAATGGGAAGATTCTATCGGATAATCTAAGAGCTGATAATATAGACACTTCCTTTTTAGAAAGCGATGATGAACATCAAACAGGCCTTGCGGTGATACCCGTAGAAGCGGACGGGGAGAACCGCATCATGGTATTTCCGGGGGCCAACGACGCTATAACTCGTTGTGACATCGACAGGGCTATGGAACAAACCTATGATGCAATAATTATGCAATTGGAGATTCCTTTGGATATGGTTTATTATGCATTTGATAAGGCTAAGGCGGCCGGTATCCCTGTCATTTTGGATACTGGACCAGCCAAGGATATCTCCCTGGCAAAGCTCAAGGGCATTCATGTTATAAGTCCTAACGAGAGTGAAGCAAGGGCCCTTACCGGAATTAAGGTTGACGACTGGGATAGCGGCCTTAAGGCAGCGAAAAAATTGGCAGATGCCAGTGATGCAACCTATGTTGTGATAAAAATGGGGAAAAGGGGAGCACTGCTCTATGAAAAAGGCAACGATGCTCATGAGATTTTCCCTGCATATAGGGTTAAGGCCTTAGATTCAACCGCTGCCGGGGATTCCTTTACTGCGGCCATGGCAATCAAAATGTTGGAATATGGCGATATAAGAAGTGCTATTGCATATGCCAACGCGGTGGGAGCCTTGTGCGTCAGCAGAATGGGGGCACAGCCCTCCCTGCCCAGGGCAGAAGAGGTAGAGCAATTTTTGTCATCCAGGGAATAGCATGGGGTGATTTTATCCCGTCAGATAATAGAATATAGACTGTAAAGGGGTGCAGGATGTTGAACAAACGTGAGAATCTTTTATCCTTATTCAAACGTCAGGGCTATGGCCATGTTCCAATACACTTTGAGTTAAGTCCCGCCCTTGTTGAAAGGTACCGGGAAGAGACGGGGTCGGACATGGACTATAGGGACTACTATGGCTTCTCATATAGGGACATTGGATATCCAATCCTGGTCGGACAGGAAAGGGAGGAGTTTAAGAGGTATTACGACTCCGACCTGTTTCCCGATGCTGAAATTGATCTATGGGGTGTAGGCCATCTATACATTAGTTCATCGGCAGTGCATTTTAATCGTATGCTGCACCCCCTCGAAAATATAGAGGATAAGGAAGAGATAATCACCTATCCCTTTCCTGAGTTCAAGGGCACAAGTTTAGAGTCTCTGGAAGCTGAGGTTAATAAAATACACGAGAGGGGACTGGCTTCCGTTGCAAATATGCAATGCACTATTTGGGAGATAGCCTGGTATTTGCGGGGGATGGAAGAACTGATGGTCGATATGATGACCGACGACCCCAAGGCAGAATACCTGTTGGACAGGGTTACGGATATCAGGTGCCTCCAGGCGGAGGCCTATACCCGGGCCGGTGCCGATATCCTCTTTTTAGGTGACGATATAGGGATGCAGGAGACCATATTGATGAGCGAGGACCTATACCGTAGCTGGATTAAACCTCGACTTAGAAAGGTTATTGCCACTGCCAAGGCAATCAATCCGGATATATTGGTGATCTATCATTCCTGTGGGTATATATATCCATTTATTCCTCATCTTATTGAGGTGGGTATAGATATCTTAAACCCAATCCAACCCGAAAGTATGGACTTTGGTGAGATTTATGACATGTATGGCGATAGGATTTCCTTCTATGGCACTATAGGCACCCAAACCACCTTGCCCTATGGGAGCCCTGAGGATGTTAGAAGGGAAGTCTTTAAGAGCCTATCCATAGCCGGGGATAAGGGTGGGCTTCTGGTGGCCCCGACTCATGTCCTGGAACCGGATGTTCCCTGGGAGAATGTGGTGGCCTATGTTAACGCCTGCAGGGACTTTTTGTCTTAGACCAATATCTGCCATGATGGTGACTTTTTCGCACAGTAGCTAAAAAATAAGGGTTAGACGGGAAGCAGATGAAGATAAGGATAATTAGTAAGGATAAGATCGAGAACGGCTTTGCCAGGGAAGCCGTTAAGGAGTATGCCAAAAGATTGGCCAGGTATTGCAGGCTTGAATTGAAATGCACTCAAAGTCCGGAAAAGTTTATAAGGGACAGGGACTATGTAATTAAGGTAGCCAGGGGCGGGGCGGTTATTTCTTCGGAAGAATTGGCAGAAAAGATATCGTCCCTGGGAGTGGGCGGAATGAGTGATGTTGCCATTGTCTTTGATGAGGACTATAAGGGGACAAGGGTAGACTATTCCCTCCAAATATCCCAGATGGATCTACACAGGGACTTGATACTGGTAATACTATACGAACAGATATACAGGGCCTATCGTATTATAAACAATGAGCCGTATCACAAATGATAAAGAAACTCAATAAATTATAGGAGAAAAAATATGAGTGCGAAATTTGCCCCACGTAACCCTATTATCCAGCTCTGTATGAAAGGAATGGCAATGGAGGAAAGTGGGGATTTAGATGGTGCTATGGATATTTTCCTTAAAGCATGGGACCAAACGAGTGATGACTATGAAAGATTTATTGTAGCCTATCATTTAGGTATAAGGCAAGAAAATGTCGACGTTAAATTAGTGTGGATGGAAAAATCTTTGGGCTTTGCTCTAAAAATTAATGATGAAAATGTTAGGAGCGCTTATCCAACTTTATATTTACAGATCGCTAAATGTTATGAAGAATTGAATGATACTGAAAACGCTAGAAAAAATTTCGAACTATCCTATTCATATCAAGGCAAACCAACTGACACTGGCCCGTTTTTTCATGGAACAAAGGCAGATCTACAAGTTGGCGATTTACTGACAGCGGGTAAGGAATCCAATTACGAACAAGATCTAAAAATGAATCACATTTATTTCGCAGCAAATATCAATGGTGCGGGCCTTGCTGCAGCACTAGCAAAAGGAAAAGGCAAAGAACGTGTTTATGTCGTAGAACCTACCGGTGAATTTGAAAACGACCCTAATGTAACTGACAAGAAATTCCCTGGTAATCTAACACGTTCTTATCGCTCACAAGAACCTCTAAAAGTCTTAAGAGAAATAAATGACTGGAAAAAACTGACTGATTCAGAACGACAAGAATGGGAAGAAAAACTAGCTAAGAATAAAGGCGAAATTATAAACTAATAACCCCATTACCTAATAATTCTTGTGCTACAGAGGGGCATGAACCTAATATGGGCATTGCTTTGTCATAGCCAATAAAGAACAATAATTCTGTAATACCCTGTTTTTAATATCAGGGTATTTATTATAGGGATAAAATGCCTTTTAAAGGATGCTGCCCATATTATAGAGTTGTTAAGCTGTTTGTATATATGTCTGTAGATCTGACAACTGCAGAAATTTGGACAATTGTATTGATCTATAGTAAAATTATATCAAAAAATGAGAAGGTGAAAACCGTAGAGATTAATTGGGGGTATTTTTTAATGGCTGAGAGGTTAGCGGACAGAGCACTTAGAGTTAGGACTACGGGGATCAGGGAATGGCACAGGGGTGAGGTGCACTACAATCGTTATGAGGCTACCCCTTACGTCGCCCTGGATAAACTCTTTGAGACATATAGTTTGGATAAGACGGATGAGCTTGTGGACTTTGGCTGCGGGAGGGGCCGTATAATCTTCTATATCCACAACAAATTTGAAATCCCGGTAACGGGAATTGAGGCCAACGACAAGACCTATGAAGAGGCCTTGAGAAATAAAAACGCCTATTTGCACAGGGCCAGGCATATAAAAGCCCCTATCAGGGTTTTATACGGCCCGGCAGAGGGGTACAAAATAAAACCAACGGAGAACCGATTTTATTTTTTTAATCCCTTTTCCATAAAGATTTTCAGAAAGGTCATCAATAATATACTGGCCTCGGTGAAGGAGCATCCACGTTCTGTAGACCTTTTGATTTACTATCCTACGGCTGTATATAAGCAGTTTCTATGGAAGGACACCCCATTCGAGATTATAAATAAGGTCAAGACCCCGGGGATGGTGGACAAGAAAGAAAAATTCCTGGTATATAGGTTAAGACAACAGGACATACCCTATGAGGCGGAATAAGGTTTTTATACTTTGTTGGCTTGCTTATGCCTGCGCATATCTTTGCAGGGTAAACATGTCAATTGCCATACCAAGCATAAGTCAAACCTTGGGATACAGCAAGACCAGTCTGGGTCTGGTGGGGAGTTCCTTTTTCTGGGCCTATGGAATTGGACAATTAATCAATGGCTATATAGGTGATAGGATATCCGGGAGAATCTTTGTGTTTTTTGGTTTATTGATTTCTTCCCTAATCAATATATTCTTTGGGCTTGCCCCTACCCTGGTTGCCATGGTGTTCCTGTGGTTGTTCAATGGCTATTTTCAGTCCATGCTCTGGGGCCCTATAGTTAGGATCCTTTCCAGATGGTTTCCCAGGGAGGAGAATACCCGGGTTTCCGTAGGCATATCCACCTCGATGGTGGGAGGCTTCCTTATATCCTGGGGACTCTTAGGGCAAGTGCTATCCAATGTCCATTGGTCATGGTTCTTTTTAATTCCGGGTATAATAGTAGCGATATATGCATTTGTCTGGGTTTTGCTGATAAGGCCGGAACCCTTCTGCCGTGATTATGTAGAGCCTTCTTTGGAGTTATCCAATACGGATATCCCTGAAGACAGCAGAGCCGATGCAGGTGGAAAGCGGGATACATCGTTTATAGGCTTTATTATTGAAAACAGACTTTGGATCATTGCCATCTCCTGTGTAACTCAGGGAATCGTGAAAGAAGGAATAACCCTCTGGGGTCCGTCCTACCTGATGGAAACCCAGGGTCTGGACTTGGGGTCTACCACAACCTATGTTCTCTTGATTCCTTTAATGAACTTCGCTGGGATTCTCTTTTCGGGCAGGCTAAATAAAAAGTTTCGTTATAATCACGATCTGGCTATAATGACCTTGCTGGGCGCTTCAGCCCTTGCAGTTTTGGGGCTGTTTCTCTTAGGGCGGTACAGCGTATTATTAGGTGTGATGCTTTTGGGTAGCTGTTCAGCCTGCATGTATGGGGCAAACACCCTCCTTATGAGCGTAATACCTATGGGGTATGCAAAGATCAACAAAACCTCGGCAGCTGCGGGCTTCCTAAACTTCTCCAACTACATGGGTGCAGGAATGTCCGGAGTTGTGACCGGAGCAATGTCTGACTACTGGGGCTGGAATGGAATACTGCTAGTATGGATCTTTTATACCCTTTTAGGCACTGGCGTACTTTGGCTCCGCAGGGTAAGCAAGAGATCGGCCATAGGGTAGGATTAATAATATTAACAGTCATACAAATACTGGTAAAGGGGATAATGCAAATGAAGATTACGTTCAACGGCACAGGGGCATCGGAGGGCTTTCCCGCCTTATTCTGTGAATGTGAGCATTGCAGGAAGGTCAGGACCATGGATCCAATCAACTATAGAATGCGCAGTTCCTGTCTAATCGACGAATCCCTTTTGGTCGACTTTTCCTCTGACACCTATGCAAGGTGCCTTTATGGCAGGTTGGATCTGACCAAGGTGAATAATATCATCTTTACCCATGCCCATTCAGATCACTTTTACCCGCATGATTTGAGCAAAATCGCACCACCTTTTGGATTGCATGATAGGCAGGAACCCTTAAAGGTTTACGGAAACAAGGATATTGGCCAGGCCTTGGAGAATATAGGCATGACCGAGCCGGACAAGAGCCCATATCTGAAGTTTGGTCTATTTAAGGCATATGAGACATACCAGATAGACAACTATAGAATTACACCCCTGCCGGCAAACCACGATCCCAAACAGGACTGCTTTATATACGTGATCCAAAAGGAAGACAGGACTCTCCTCTATGGTCATGACAGCGGTTATTTTGGTGAGGAGACCTGGATTGGGCTAAGGAACTTTAAATTTGACGGCGTTATATTGGACTGTACCACCGTCGGCCAGGAATGCTCCTACGCCACCCATATGGGCCTGCCGGATAACATCAGGGTCAGGGATAGGATGTACAGCGAAGGAACGGCGGTTGCCCAAACCACCTTTATAATAACCCATTTCGCCCATTCCTATGGGCCCTACCAGGATGACCTTAATAACCTGGCCAGGGAAAATGGGTTTATAGCCGCATACGATGGATTTGATATCACAATTTAGCGTATAGGTATTGGACCTAAATATTCTCAATCTGCCAATCGATAGGCTCCTTGCCTATTGAAACCAGGAAATCATTGGCCTTGGAAAAGGGCCTGCTGCCGAAGAAGCCCCGATTGGCGGACAGGGGACTTGGATGAACGGATTTTATTATGTAATGCTGTGGGCGGGTTATAATGCTCTGCTTGGATTGGGCATTTCGACCCCAAAGGATAAACACGACTGGATCCTCCCTCTCGTTTAGCAGGCTTATAACCCTGTCGGTAAAGCGCTCCCAGCCCATATTCCTGTGGGAGTTGGCCTGTCCTGCGCGTACGGTCAGGACGGTATTTAAGAGCATGACCCCCTGGCGTGCCCATTTTTCAAGGTAGCCGTTATTGGGTATATAGCAGCCCAGGTCATCCTGTAATTCCTTGTAGATGTTGAGAAGCGAGGGAGGGGGATTAACTCCGGGTTTTACGGAGAAGCTGAGACCATGGGCCTGGTTAGGGCCATGGTATGGATCCTGCCCCAGGATAACAACCTTAACCTCCTTGTAGGATGTATAGTGTAGGGCATTAAAGATATCGTACATGTCTGGATAAATGGTTCTTGTCCCGTATTCGGTTTTTAGGAATTGCCTCAGGGCCAGATAGTAATCCTTCTTAAACTCATCCTTTATGATATCGTGCCAATCGTTTTTTAGTATCTTCATATTTACCACCTGTTTGTATTGTGCCGGATATCCCGGCATATATTATTTTTCACAATCAATATGTTTTGAAATCCCTTTTTAAACATATAAATGATTGCACAGTATCAGCTCAATTTGCAAAATATAGGTTTGTCAAAAAGACAAATAGTGAATTAGAATAGTAAGTGAATTATACCATAATTGACAAAGTTATGCCCCATGTCTACAATGAAAGTATGTAAAAATACAGTCAATCATTATGTGGGCTGGGAATTGCCCGGACTTCAATTGGAACTGATGAGTTGTCTTGCTTTAGATCTTTAGTGGAAAAGAGGTATTTGCTGTGGATAAGATCATACCAACCAGGGAAACGGCTATGGAACTGTTGAGAGAATACAATCAAAACGACAGCTTGATAAAGCATGCCCTTGCGGTGGAAGCAGTGATGGTACATTTTGCGGAATTGTTTGGGGAGGATAAGGAAAAATGGGGTATTATAGGTCTGATCCATGACTTGGATTATGAAAAGTATCCCGATGAACACTGTACAAAAACCAGGGAAATATTGACGGAAAGGGGCTGGCCGGAGGACTACATCCGTGCGGTAGTAAGCCATGGATGGGGAATTTGCTCCGATGTTGAGCCTGAGGAAAAGATGGAAAAGGTTCTGTATACCATTGATGAACTGACAGGTCTAATAGCAGCGACAGCTCTTATGCGTCCCAGTAAAAGTATACTGGATTTAACGACAAAATCCGTACGAAAGAAATGGAAACAAAAGAGTTTTGCGGCCGGAGTCGACAGGGGGATAATAGAAAAGGGCGTCCAGATGCTGGGAATGGAACTGGGCGAAGTTATGGCTGAGACCATTAAGGGGATGCAGAAGGTTGCTGATGAAATCGGTCTAAAAGGAAACATAAGCTGAGATTTTTGAAATTTTTCTACATGAGTTTCCATGGGATTCTTCGCTAAAATATAAATCGAATTATGGGGGAAAATAATATCGATTGTATGATGAAGGGAGGAATTCTGTGGACCGGAATCAAAAGGAAATCAAGGGTATAGACAGCAAGGATGAGCTCAAGCTGGCCAATGAACGTCGAATAGAGGAATTGTTGGATATCAATAATCGCTATGTTCGCACTCAAAGGCACCTGGAGGAGCATTCTGATATATCGGATCCTGATAACCTGAGACATGCCTTAAAGATACAAGAGGAACGGGAAAACAGAATGGATAACCTTAAGAATATAATCGCTTACGGGAAGCATGAGGAGGTTGACGAAAGGGAGAACCTGAAGAGGAACCTGGAATTCAGCGACGGGTACCTGGAGAACAATGCTTCGCGTATGGACGATGAAACCCTGGGCAAGACAAGGGAAAAACAGGCCCATAGGAAGGAACAGTTGGATTTTTTGGACTAGGAAGCTCCCGCCTAACCGGCGGGGGCTAATTGTCCGATCAATTAGGGGGTAGAATGAAGTGAATCAGAGGATAAGAATCGGCATTGTAGGCTACGGCAACCTGGGTAAAGGTGTGGAGGCGGCCCTCAGCCATAACCCTGATATGGAACTCGTTGCAGTTTTTACAAGACGTAATCCGGAGGCTATGACCCTGGAAACCTCTCAAGCAAAACCTGTACATATCTCAGAAGTGGAATCCTATGTTGATAAGATAGATATAATGATACTCTGTGGCGGCTCGGCGACGGATTTACCCGAACAAGGCCCCTGTCTTGCCGGTATGTTCAACACGGTGGACAGCTACGACAATCATGGAAAAATCCCGGAATACTTTGCAATAATGGATGAAGCCTCCAAAAAGGCATCCAAGGTAAGCATGATTTCGGTAGGATGGGATCCGGGCCTTTTTTCTGTCAACCGTCTGATCCAGGAAGCTGTCCTGCCCAAGGGGAATACCTATACCTTCTGGGGCAGGGGTGTGAGCCAGGGCCATTCCGATGCCATAAGACGGGTACCCGGAGTGAAGAATGCAGTCCAATATACCATTCCTGTGGAAGAAGCTCTGGATAGCGTAAGGAGAGGGGAGAATCCCATACTCACCCCCGGTGAAAGGCACCTTAGACAATGCTATGTGGTAGCCGAGGAGGGGGCTGACAGGGAAAGATTAGAAAATCAGATAAAGACCATGCCCAATTATTTCGAAGACTATGATACAGAAGTCATATTTATAGAAGAAGAAGAGCTTAAGGCCAACCATGCAGGAATGCCCCATGGAGGTATTGTCATCCGGAGCGGGGAGACCGGCCATCATCAACAGCATGATCAGATCGTTGAATTTTCTTTGGATTTGGGGAGCAATCCAGAATTTACCGGCAGCGTGTTAACGACTTATGCCAGGGCAGCATATAGGATGGCCCTGGAAGGCCAGGTCGGGGCGAAAACGGTATTGGATGTCCCACCTGCCTATCTGTCCATGAAATCCGATGAACAATTAAGAAAAGAATTGTTATGATTGGGCTTCCCAATGCATAAGTCCAGATCTTAACGAGTTATGCCAGTCAAACATATGTCGGTAATGGCTATTGAGCTGGCACAAGAGGTTATCTTACTGCTTAAGTATTTCGATTTTAGCAAGGAACCGGTTTTTTTATAATGTATTTTAACCAATTAAAAGGTCTATTCCCGGTCTCAGATGAGTAACAGGGTCAATGGGTGTAATTCACCTGTGCAGGGGATGAACTTGTAGATGTAATATCGATAGGGAGGTAATTGAATGTCCATGACATTGGTAAAGAGTATATATAGGGATCCTGAAAGTTATAAGGATCAAGTCATCACTTTGGCCGGATGGGTCAGGACCGTGAGAGCTTCAAAAAGCTTCGGGTTTATAGAGCTCAACGACGGCACGTTTTTTAAGAACATTCAGATTGTATATGAGGAAGATCTTGACAACTTCAAGGAGATATCCAGATTTAACGTGGGATCCGCAATCCAGGTGACCGGTAAACTGGTTTTAACTCCGGGAGCCAAGCAGCCCTTTGAGGTGAAGGCCCATAGTGTAGAATTAATGGGGAGCTCGACACCCGACTATCCCCTTCAAAAGAAGCGCCATTCCCTGGAGTTTATGAGGGAGATTGCCCACCTAAGGCCCAGGAGCAATACCTTTTCGGCGGTATTTAGAGTACGTTCCCTTGCAGCATATGCCATACATAAGTTCTTCAATGATAGGGATTTCGTCTATGTCCACACCCCCATCATAACCGGCAGTGATGCAGAAGGGGCAGGGGAGATGTTTAGGCTGACAACCCTGGACCTAGATAATTTACCCCTTGATGATTCCGGGAAGGTGGACCATTCCCAGGACTTTTTCGGCAAGGAAGTAAGCCTTACAGTTAGCGGCCAGCTGGAGGGAGAGGCCTATGCCCATGCCTTCAGAAAGATCTACACCTTTGGCCCGACCTTTAGGGCTGAGAACTCCAACACAGCAAGGCATGCTGCAGAATTCTGGATGCTGGAGCCGGAGATCGCCTTTGCGGACCTTGAGGATAATATGGACCTGGCGGAGGAAATGCTCAAGTATATAATATCCTATGTATTGGAGCATGCCCCCGAGGAGATGGAATTTTTCAATAGGTTTATTGAAAAGGGACTCCTGGACAGGCTAAACCTGATAGTAAATTCGGACTTTGAAAGGATTACCTATACCAAAGCCATGGATATTCTAAAGAGGTCCGGTGTGGAATTTACCTTTCCCGTTGAATGGGGATGCGATCTCCAGACGGAGCATGAGAGATATTTGACTGAAAAGGTATTTATGAAGCCTGTCTTTGTAACGGATTATCCTAAGGATATAAAAGCTTTCTATATGAGGCTCAACGATGATGGCAAGACGGTGGCTGCCATGGATCTGTTGGTGCCCGGGGTGGGAGAAATCATCGGCGGCAGCCAAAGAGAGGAACGACTTGATATTTTGGAAAAGCGCATAGCTGAAATGGGCATGAACAGGGAAGACTATTGGTGGTATTTGGACCTTAGAAGGTACGGCGGCACGAAGCATGCCGGCTATGGGCTGGGGTTCGAAAGGGCTATCATGTATATGACCGGTATGAGCAACATCCGCGATGTCATCCCCTTCCCCAGGACTGTAGGGTCAGCTGAATTCTAGGAGACACAAAAAGCCCAGGATTTGGGCTATAAGGACAGGGAATCCTATGGTATAATGGCTATTGAGTGTTTTAACACTGGTTATGTAAAATATTGGCTTATTAAATGGAAAGGCCTATTTTGGGGGATGGAAATTGGGTGACAATCCAGTAATTGAGCAGGTAATGGTCCTATTTCTAATAATGATTGTGGGTATGATAGCGGCTAAAAGGGGGATAATCAACAAAGAGGTCAGGAAACGATTGTCCGAACTGTTGCTGTACATTACGTCACCATTTTTGGTGGTGCTATCCTTTAACTTCAAGTTTTCGCCGGATATGCTGATAAATGCGGGAATAGTCTTTGCTTTTTCTTTTGCAATTCATGGTTTTACTGCCATATTGGGCAGATATCTTTTTGTGAAATTTCCCCTTGATAAGGAGAAGGTGCTAAGGTTTATAATCGTCTTTTCCAACTGCGGTTTTATGGGGTTTCCGGTGGCGGAGAGCTTATACGGGAGGATGGGAGTCTTTTATGCCTCCATATACAATGTCGTATTCCATATCTTTGTTTGGACCTATGGGGTAATGCTCTTTAGCTCTGATCGGAAGTCGGCATCAATTAAAAAAGCCTTTTTAAATCCCGGAATGTTCTCAGTGGCAATAGGTATGGCTATTTTTCTATTCTCCCTGGAACTGCCAAAACCCATCGTTCAGACACTGGATATGGTGGGAAGCATGACCGCACCTCTGTCCATGCTTATTATAGGTGCACTACTGGCGGATACGGATTTAAAGAAAATATTTATCGGATGGGATGTTTATTACGGCTCCCTTCTAAGGCTGTTAATTATCCCATTGATGACCATCGTGATGCTAAAACCAATAGGAGTAGACAGGGACCTGCTCAGGATCTGTGTGGTGCTGACCGCCATGCCCGCTGCGGCCAATACCGTGATATTTGCCGAAAGATATGGGGCTAATTCCGTCTTGGCTTCCAGATGTGTGGCCCTGTCTACTATCCTGTCCATCGTTACCATACCCCTTATTATGATGCTGACCTGATAAGAGGAAGAAATATTTCCTTGACAAAACTATGATAATTAAGTATTATTAAGAATAATCGACATTTTTGAGAATTTTAACGATTATTATATAATTGCTAAGGTTATTCTGCTGGATTACAGAGACAGACTATGAACGGGACAGTAGTGAGGATATTTTGTTTTCAGAGAGGCGGTCACATGGTGAAAGACTGCCACAAAAACCTTTATGAAGATCTCCCGGGAGTTTGGTACCCGAAAGCGTTTTAATGGACTGTAAGTAAGGTACCCCGCGATGAGCGTTATACAGAAACGAGCGATAGGCATTTTTGTGCCTGTAAGCTGGGTGGTAACACGGCATAGTCGTCCCTGAGTATTTAACTCGGGGATTTTTGTTTATTATAGATATTGAGACTAAGAAAGGAAGTTCAAAGATGGAATTATTTAGATCCCTATCCAATCTTCCCGTCAATGAGAATGAAAAGAGGATTGCGGAGAAGTGGGAGGAAATCGATATACTACAGAGGAGTATAGACAGCCGGGAGGGAAAGGAATCATACTTATTCTATGAAGGTCCTCCCACGGCTAACGGGAACCCCGGCATCCACCATGTCATTTCCAGGACTATCAAGGATACGGTATGCAGATACAAGACCATGACCGGATATCAGGTTAAGAGAAAGGCCGGATGGGATACCCATGGACTGCCCGTAGAGATTGAGGTAGAAAAGCAGTTGGGGCTAAAGAATAAGCAGGAAATAGAGGAATACGGTATAGACAAGTTCAATAAAAAATGTCGGGAATCCGTATTTGCCTATGAAAAGCAATGGCGTGAGATGACCAGGAGGATGGGCTATGAGATCGACCTGGATAATCCCTACATCACCTTGGAAAACGACTATATAGAAACCGTCTGGTGGATACTGGATAAGTTCTTTAAAGAGGGATATATCTATGAAGGACATAAGATCCTGCCCTATTGCCCCCGCTGTGGTACGGGGCTGGCATCCCATGAGGTTGCCCAGGGCTACAAGGAAATAAAGACCGATACGGTTTATGTTAAGTTTAAGGTAAAGGGTGCAGACGAATACTTCCTGGTATGGACCACTACCCCCTGGACCCTGGCATCCAACGTTGCTCTGACCGTGAATCCCGATGAGACCTACCTGAAGATCAAGGCAGGTGAAGAGGTCTATTATGTAGAAAAGAACCTTGCCGATCAGGTGGTGGGAGAGGATTATCAGGTTATAGAGGAGATAAAGGGCAGGGATTTGGAGTATATTGAATATGAACAGATAATGCCCTTTGTCTACGTTCCGGAGGGGAAGAAGGCCTTTTTCGTAACTCTGGCAGATTACGTAACCGTGGAGGACGGTACGGGAATAGTTCACACTGCCCCGGCCTTCGGTGAGGATGACTATAATACAGGTCAAAGGTATGACTTACCGGTACTCCAGCCCGTTGATGAGGAGGGTACTTATGTGGAGACCCCCTGGAAGGGCAAATTTGTCATGGATGCGGATCCGGAGATTATCAGATGGCTGGCCGAGGAAGGCAAGCTCTTTAGGAAGCAGAGGATGGAGCATAATTATCCCCATTGTTGGAGATGTCAAACCCCGCTGCTGTACTATGCAAAGCCCAGCTGGTATATTGAAATGACCAGGCTTAAGGATAAGCTGATCGAAAACAATAACAGCGTAGCATGGTATCCCGACTATGTAGGAGAAAAGAGGTTCGGAAACTGGCTGGAAAACCTCAACGACTGGGCCATATCCAGGTCCAGATATTGGGGAACTCCCCTCAATATCTGGAGATGCGACTGCGGCTATGATGAGAGTATTGGTTCCCGTAAGGAACTGGTGGAGCGGGCTATAGAGAATATAGATGAAAGCATTGAGCTGCACAGGCCTTATGTGGACGATGTTCATTTGGAATGTCCAAAGTGTGGAGGCACCATGAGCAGGGTGAAGGATGTAATCGACTGCTGGTTCGACAGTGGGGCCATGCCCTTTGCCCAGCATCATTACCCCTTTGAGAATAAGGAAAACTTCCATGAACTCTTCCCGGCGGACTTTATATGCGAGGGTATAGACCAAACCAGAGGTTGGTTCTATTCACTCCTTGCAATCTCAACCTTTGTTATGGGAGTATCCCCCTATAAGAGGGTCCTGGTTAACGATCTGATTCTGGATAAGGAAGGCAAGAAAATGTCCAAATCCAGGGGTATTGTCGTTGATCCTTTTGAGCTGTTCGATCAATACGGTGCCGATGCTCTGCGCTGGTACCTACTGTATGTTTCGCCGGTCTGGGTCCCCACCCGCTTTGATATCGACGGACTTAAGGAAGTTGTCAGCAAGTTCTTTGTAACCATAAGGAATGTCTACAATTTCTTTACCCTATATGCCAATACCGATAAGCTGGACCCCAGGAATTTCTTTGTGGATTATAAGGCCAGGGCGGAGCTGGACAGGTGGATCCTGTCCAAGTACAACAAGCTGAAGAAGGGCTTGGAAGAGGATATGGATGCCTATGACCTTACCAGGGCTGTGAGGAGGATCCAGGAATTTGCCAACGAGGATCTGTCCAACTGGTATATCCGTCGATCCAGGAGAAGATTCTGGGAATCCGAACTGACCGAGGATAAGAAGGCGGTATACAACACCACCTATGAGATATTGGTAGGGCTTTCCCAGATGATAGCCCCCTTCGCTCCCTTTATATCCGAGGAGATATTCACCAATCTAACCGGAGAGGAATCCGTTCACCTCAGCTACTTCCCCAGGATGAATATGGAGTTAATAGACGAAAGGGTAGAAGAAAGGATGGATCTGGTAAGGAGTCTGGTGACTCTGGGCCGTTCTGCCAGGGAATCAGCCCGGATCAAGGTACGTCAGCCCCTTAAGGAGATCTATATCGACGGTAAGTATCATGATCTAATCTCGGATCTGGTGCCCCTGATCAAGGAGGAACTGAATATAAAGGAAGTGGTGTTTGCCGATAACCTGAATCAATATATGGACTTTACCATAAAGCCCAACTTCAGGGTACTGGGACCGGTACTGGGCTCTAAGATCAGGGATTTCCAAAAAGCCTTATCCGAATTGGATACCGCAGTGGTTGCACCCATGCTGGAGGAGGGTAAGGGCTATACTCTTGACCTTGCCGGGGAACCCTTTGAAATAAACAGTGAAAACGTCTTGATTACCATTACAGCCAAGGAAGGGTTTAACGTGGTCATGGAGAATAATCTTTTTGTCATCCTGGATACTGCCATTACCCCTGAACTGAGGGATGAGGGATATGCAAGGGAATTCATCTCCAAAGTCCAACAGATGAGAAAGAACAATGACTACGAGGTAACGGATAATATCCGCATCTACTTTGATGGGGACGATGAGATTGCAAACGCCGTTAACTACTATGAGGACTATATCAATAACGAAACTTTGGCCTTAAGCATTGAAAGGGTAACGGATCCGGCCATGGAGAAGGTTGACCTTAATGACCATGACACCGGAATCAGGATAGAAAGAGTATAATTGAATAAGACAGTTCGTAACCATCCTGTCTTAAAACAAAACTAAGGAGACTGATACCCCATGGGTGGCTTGTGTCGCCTTTGGGGTATTTTTTATGGTGGAGATGGCTTAAACATCTCCCCTATCCTAATAATAGAATGTGTTACCTTTGGTAAAGTAACTACTTGAGATATTAAAAGAAAGGATAAGAAAAACTTATGAAAATCCCATGGGAAAGAAGAAAAACCAGATTAATAGTGGAGGCTGCCGTCTTAGGGGCTATCTACGTCGCCATAACCATCCTGCTGGCACCTATCAGCTACGGACAGATTCAGGTCAGGGTGGCAGAAGCCCTGACGGTTTTACCATATCTGACACCATCGGCTGTACCCGGGCTCTTTGTCGGATGCATTATAGCCAACATATATCAAGGAAATCTTATGGATATAATATTTGGCAGTCTTGCCTCCCTCATAGCCGCTGTTCTTTCACGAAAGATGCCGAAATCCTGGCTGGTTCCCCTACCGCCGGTAATTGTTAATGGCCTGGTCATTGGATGGGTCCTTCACGTTGTGGAAGGGCTACCATATTGGCTGACCGTTGGCACCGTAACCTTGGGTCAGGTGGCTGCCTGCTATGGCCTGGGTTATCCGCTACTATTGGTGCTGCAGAAGTATAAGCATAAGATCTTTGGAACTGACAGCTAGGAGTGTTTACTGTATAGTTTAATAATGATACTATATGGTTATAAACCGGTGTGTAAAAGGGCCGGTGAAAGGCTTATTCTTAATTTATCAGAACCAAAGGGAGCTGGAACCAAGATAACGTGATTATAGGAGGATTATTGTGGATAATACCAGGATAGGGGATTTTGAGGTAGGCAAAATAACCCAGGGTTTTTTTATGATAAAATCGTCTACTGTCAGGATGACTACTACAAATAGCGAATATATGGATTTTATACTAGCGGACAAGACCGGTGAGGTAAACGCAAAATGGTGGGAATATAAAAAGGAGCTGGGGGATAATTTTGCAGTCGGCACCCTGGTAAAGGTCAGGGGCATGGTAACGGAATGGCAGGGCAGGCTTCAGTTCAGGGTGGACAGGATCAGGCTCATAGAACCACGGGATGGGGTTAACCCGGAGGATTTTGTACAGACCGCCCCGATGAAGCCCGAGGACATGCTGGGCAAGGTGCTCCAATACGTCATAAAGATAGGCAACAGGGATATAAAGGAGATTGTGAGCCGGGCATTAAATGAAAAGAAGGAAAAGCTCATGCATTATCCAGCCGCAATGAAAAATCACCATTCCATTCGCTCCGGCCTTCTATATCATATACTCACCATGCTATCCCTGGCTGAAAGGGTATGCCAGGTATACCCCCATCTGGACAGGGATCTTCTATACGGAGGGATCATACTCCACGACCTGGAGAAGATAAACGAAATGGACTCCAACGAGCTGGGGGTTGTGTCGGGCTATACCATGGAGGGGATGCTATTGGGTCATATAGTCCAAGGTATAAAGACCATAGAGAGGATTGGCAGGCAGGTGGACGCAGATCCGGAGATAGTCATTTTGCTCCAGCATATGCTACTGTCCCATCATTATGAACCGGAGTTTGGGAGCCCCAAAAGGCCCATGATACCGGAAGGGGAAATACTGCATTATCTGGATGTCATCGATGCCAGGATGTATGATATGCAGAAGGAACTGGAGGCCGTTGAAGAAGGGCAGTTTTCTGACAGGGTATGGGTTCTACATAATAGACAGCTGTACAAATATGGGAAAGCGGATGACGAGAACAAGGTAATTGGGGCAGAGGGCTAAAAGGCAGGACAAAGGAGCACTTCCCGGGATGAAATCTTCTTATAGATTTTACTCCTTAGATAAATCTAAAGATGGAAGGAGAAGCCATAATGGAGGATAGCAATAGGTATTTTAACATCTTTCCCAGAATTGTGGTTGAAGGGAAAGAATCCGTAATCAGGGTTGAGCCCTTGTATCGTCATAAGAGGGTTAGGAAAGATGCCAGGTATGAACTGGTGCATAGTCCCATGGAATCCAGGGGGTTTTATGAAACCGGCGACCATAAAAGGGTGAAGGAGATTACCTCCTCTGGTGACCATTTGGAATTTTCACTGGTGTTTGAAGCCGAGCAGGAGCACCGTATAGAAATTCGTGAAATTTTGGATGGAGAACAGAGGACATATTGTAAATTCAGCATATACTCCCTCAAGGGTGATCTTTATACCCTGAGACCTTACAAGGGGGATCTACATATGCACAGCAGCTGTTCCGACGGGCGGGAGGCCCCTGCCTATGTTGCCGGCGCATGCAGAAGGATTGGCCTGGATTTTATGGCCCTTACCGACCATGGACAATATAATCCATCCCTCGAGGCCCAGGGGGCATACAAGGATCTGCCAATAGATCTCAGAATATTTCCGGGTGAGGAGATACATCCGCCGGATAATTATGTACATATGATAAACTTCGGTGGAGATTTTAGCGTAAATGATCTCATTAATAACTATAGGGATGACTATTTCAGGGAAGTTCGTGAAATAATGCAGGAGGAAGAGGCGGATTTGCCGGAGAAGGAGCAATACATATATGCATCATGCAAATGGTGTTTTGAAAAGATCCGCCAGGGTGGAGGCCTGGGGATTTACTGCCATCCTTATTGGGTCTATGACAACATGTACAACGTCTCTGCCGGACTTCACAACTATATTTACAGCCATAAGCCCTTTTATGCCTATGAGGTCATAGGTGGTTTTCATCTTCACGAGGCTGAATCCAACCATCTCCAGGTCGCCTATTACCAGGAGGAAAGGGCCAGGGGAAAGGATATGCCCATAGTGGGGGTTTCGGATGCCCATGGCTGTGATACAGGCGAACTGTTTGGATGGTATTACACCGTTGTCCTGTCGCCGGATTTGGAGCTGTCAAATCTGATTGAAGGCATCAAGGGCCTGAAAAGCGTAGCCGTAGAAGCCCTTCCGGGGAATCCGGTCCGGGTATATGGGCCCTATAGATTGGTTAAGTATGTTCTTTTCCTGATCAGGGAGGTATTCCCGATTCATGACGAATTATGCTATGAAGAGGGAAGGCTTATGCTGGAGCATATAGCAGGTAATGAGAGTGCGGCTAAAATCCTGGCAGAGTATAGGGGCCGCGTAGCAAAAAGGATGGATAGGTTCTGGAGTTAATTGTTATTTTAGACGGTAACAAATAGGGGGGGCGAACTTTATGATCGGTTATGGTGATTCTATAAAAGGCCTGAATGATGCCAGCCGTGATATCAGGATCAGCAGTCTGAAAAGGCTCAAAGAAGGAATGGATCAGGGTAAGATACCATATCCCAAGGGAATGGGTTACATTAACAACCACATACATACCACCTATTCCTTTTCACCCTATTCACCCAGCAAAGCCATTTGGATGGCTGTTAATGCAGGCCTGGCCACGGCGGGAATAATGGATCATGATACCATTTCGGGGGCTGAGGAGTTTATAGAGGCAGGCAGAATAATGGGAATGGCAACCACCATTGGAATAGAGTGCAGGGTAGATTTTTCAAAAACCCCTATCGGGGGCAGGCGGATAAACAATCCAGATCAGGACGGTATAGCCTATATTGCCCTTCACGGCATTCCCCATACCCAGATTCAGAAGGTGAAGGATTTCTTTGCCCCCTATACTGTCGAAAGGAACAGGAGAAACAGGGGTATGACCCAAAATATCAACCGTATATTTAAGCCCTTTGGCATAGAGTTGGACTTTTTCAGGGATATAGTGCCCATATCCCAACATAGGGACGGGGGAAGTATCACCGAAAGGCACCTTCTCTTCGCCCTATCTAAAAAACTGATCCAGGCTTTTGGCAAGGGACAGGGATTGGTGGATTTCCTGATCCATAAGATGGACATAGAGATAAAGCCTTCCACGCTGGAGCATCTTTTGGACAAGGACAATGTATTCTATGAATACGATCTTTTGGGTCTGTTAAAGAGTGACCTGGTAGAAAAAATATATATCGATGCTACTGACGAATGCCCGGATGTGAGGGAAGTTATCTCCCTCTCTAGGAATATCGGTGCCATATCCGCCTATGCCTACCTGGGCGATGTGGGGGATTCTGTGACAGGGGATAAAAGGACCCAGAAATTCGAGGACGATTATTTGGTGCTCTTGTTTGAAGTCATAAAGGATTTGGGCTTTGACGCTGTTACCTATATGCCTACCAGGAATACTATGGAACAGCTGATAAGTATAAAGGATCTGTGCCTGGAGTATGATCTTTTTGAGATAAGCGGCGAGGATATAAATTCACCCCGCCAGTCCTTTGTGTGCAAGGCCTTAGACAACCCGATTTTTGAGAACCTGTTTGATTCAACCTGGGCGCTTATCGGTCATGAAATAGCTGCCACCGGGGATCTTTCCAGTGGGATGTTCACCAGGGATACAATAAGGAAATATCCGAACTTGCAGGAACGCATAGCCGTATATAAGAAGATAGGGATGGAAGGGAGGTAAGGATCCTCCCTATTCTCCACCCAGCTCCTCGGCTACCTGTTCCGCATAATCGGGAATTTTGCGCATTATGTCTCCCAAGGGATCATCCTGTCCCACGGTGGAGAGTTTTAATGCATGTAATATGGGACAGAACCTGCTGATGCCGGTAGCGATTTTCATAGCTCCCAAGCTTGTCATAAACATGGAGGACTTAATTACTCCTGCTCCCAACAGGTAAAATCCTATGAAAAGCCGTATATGTGAGTCAAAAGTTCCTACATTTTCTTTCATAAATTCATCCCCTCAATAGTTTAGTATTAACAGTATAGTGAGTCATCGGCTGTATGCCCTTCTTTATTCTTCCCCTTAAAATAAAAAACATGTAGAATGGCCTGGGTTCATCTATTTCATCCGTATTCCTATCAATAATCCATCTTTTGTTGTATAATATTGTATAAGGCATATAGAATTTCAATAGCAGATAGGGGTGGGGTATATGGAACCAATCATTAGGACCGTTGATCTATGCAGGGATTTTCCATCGGGTAGAGAAATTGTACATGCGCTTAAAAAGGTGAACATATCGATAAAACCTGGAGCACTGACCATCTTAAGGGGACGGTCGGGTTCCGGCAAGACGACCCTTATCAATCTATTGGGAGCTTTGGATTATCCCACAAGTGGGGATATATATTTAATGGATCAAAAAATATCCGATCTATCCGAAAGGAAGCGGGATGAGATCCGACGTACCGGAATGGGTTTCGTATTTCAATCCGTAGCCCTGATCGGCTTGATGTCAGCATATGAGAATGTAGAATTTGCCCTGAGGATAGCAGGCTATGACAAGAAGAAACGGAAGGAGCGGGCTGAAGAATGCCTTGATTTTGTGGGTCTGGCAAATCGAATGACTCACAGACCTCATGAGCTGTCCGGCGGTGAGCAGCAGAGGGTGGCAATTGCCAGGGCTATTGCCCATAATCCAAAAGTATTGTTTGCAGATGAACCGACCGCTGAACTGGATACCCAGATGGGTCTGCAAGTGTTGAAGGTGTTTCGTGATCTGGTAACCAAGGAGAAACTAACCGTGGTAATGACCACCCATGATCCCAACATGATGGAGCTGGCAGATCATGTCTATACCCTGGAGGACGGGGAGATAGTTGAAATAATATAGCCAAGGCAGGTAGAGGGAGTGAGCATAGATGATCGTATGTGAGAATCTGGTTAAGATATATAAGACCAATGATATCGAAGTTGTGGCTCTACAGGGCCTGGATCTGCAGATAGATCCCGGTGAATTGGTAGCCATCATAGGAAACAGCGGCAGCGGTAAATCTACTCTTCTCAACATGTTGGGTGGTCTGGACAGGCCATCGGCTGGCAAGCTCTGGGTAGACGGTAAGGACCTGTTAAAATTTACCGATAGGGAGTTGGTAAAATACAAGAGGGAGACTGTGGGGTTTGTATGGCAGAACAATGCCAGGAATTTAATACCCTATTTAACTGCCCAGGAAAACGTGGAACTACCTATGATGATGCTTAATGGGGAGAAGAGCAAGCACACCAGGGCGGCAGAATTATTGGATATGGTGGGACTGAGCCATAGACGAAAGAATAAGCTGGAGCAGCTGTCCGGCGGTGAGCAGCAGAGGGTAGCCATAGCCATTGCTTTAGCAAATAATCCCAAGATTCTTTTGGCGGATGAGCCGACAGGTGCGGTGGATAGCAGGACCGCAGCTCAAATTCTGGATGTATTCCGGGAATTAAACAGCACTATGGGCTTGACCGTAGTTATAGTTACCCATGATCAACAGATATCCAGGAAAGTAGATCGGGTCGTAGCCATCAGGGACGGAAGAACCAGCAGCGAGTTTATCCGCAGGCGTTCATACAGGGAAGAGATAGAGGCCATGGAGAGCCAGATGGATGTAGAGGCTCAAGAGGAGGATACCCATGAGGAGTTGGCGGTCCTGGATAGAGCAGGCAGACTCCAGATACCTCGGGAGTATCTGGAACATTTGGGCTTGGCAGGGGCCAAGATGGTGAAGGTGGAACTGGAAGATGAAAGGATTGTATTGCGCAATCCTAAGACCAATATGGAGGAAAAGGCAGCCGAGGCCAAATAAGGGGTGATAGTCCCAGGGATAAGGGCATAATATAGTATGGCCAGTGAAAGAGCTGCAATTTAGGTGGTGAGATAGGAATGGCAGTGAGATATAAGAGGGAATATGACCACATTATAGGGGAGATGGTTGATGCCCTTAAGCACCTGGAGGGATATTTCGAATTTCTTGGTTTAGGGAGCAAGGAATGGGACGATCTTGGTGAGGAAATACAGGACGAATGCCTTAAGACCATGTCCCATGATATTATCTATGGATTGGGTACAGAGCCTGTAATCTATGTGGGCAGGGGGTCCATCAAATATGAACCGGACCTGGCGCAGATCAGGATTTTCGATGGTGACAGTGCCGTCTATGTCGTCAGGCTAAGTTAAGGGTAATGGAAAGATCCATATCAGGAGGATGATGGGTCTTTTTTTCTTATAATTTCATTTCATTACGCAATTTAACCGGACACAAACAATTGGTGGAAGCGGATTCTTTGCAATATAACCTTTGGGGCAAGGGTTTATTGACAGCGGTATAATAACCAAAATAATCCTTGTAGCCCTTGCTAAATGGGGATTTGTCAACCATATAATAACACTTGATACGACCTATTTACTATGTTAACATATCTATACAGATATACCGAAATATATACAAAGTTAACTCATTTAAGACAACCATATCCTGCTACATGTTGGGAATTTAATGACTGCATGGGATAAAGATTATTTAATTTGTCTTATTTTTCTGTTAATAGGTGTTTGGGAAAGGGTGTTTCATGTGGATGGTATGAAATTGCTTGAATTGGAGTCCAGGCTGTGTTTCAATTTCCTTTGGGAGCAGGTGAATTCAAATCCCCAGAGCCCGGGCTATGGCTTGATTGTGGATTCCACAAGCCAGCCTGAAGTTGCCAGCATCGCCTCCGTCGGTTTCGGACTCAGTGCTATCCCCATAGGTATAGAAAGGGGTTGGATAACCCATTTTGAGGGTTATGAAAGGGTTTTGGGGACCCTTAATACCCTGATAAATAACGTGGAAAACCATAGAGGATTTTATGCCCACTTTGTGGATATGGAAACCGGTAAAAGGCTGAATAACTGTGAATACTCCACCATAGATACGGCTATTCTGATAAACGGTGCTATTTGTGTCGGCGAATATTTTGACGGCAGAATCAGGGAGTTGGCAGAGATCCTCTATAGAAGGGTGGATTGGAACTTTATAGTGGATAAGGAAAACGACTGGTTCTATATGCACTACTGGCCTGAAATCTATCCGGGGGGACATACCGGTTTGGGATGCCAATGGGACTATTTTGCTGAGCAATTGATGATGTATATCCTGGGGGCGGGCTCTCCAACTTCAAGGACCGGTCCTGAGCTGTACTACAAGATGGGGAAATTAACCGGGGAATACAAGGGGGAGATCTATATTCGGGGATGGTATAATTCCCTCTTTATACACCAGTTTTCCCACGCCTGGTTTGATTCAGCAAGGTATGTGGACAGGGACGGTATCAACTGGTTTAGCAATTCCATCAAAGCTACCCTGGCCAACAGACAGTATTGTATAGACAACCCGGAAGGATTCAGGACATACCAGGCCAATGCCTGGGGACTTACCGCATGTGTGGGTCCCAATGGATATTGCGGAAGGTACGGAACTCTGCCCTCAGGGATTGTGGATGAGGTAAACAATAACGATGGCACTGTACCCATATGTGGTCCGGCAGGATCAATGCCCTTTACCCCACAGGAATCCACAGAAGCCCTCTTGTACACCTATGAGAACTATCCAAGGCTTTGGGGCAAGTATGGGTTCTACGACTCCTATAATCTGGATCAGCCAGAACCCTGGTTTCCCCAGGAGTATATTGGTATAAACAAGGGAATTACCCTTTTGATGATAGAGAACTATTTCAGCGGCCTTGTCTGGGATCTCTATATGAAAAACCAATACGTCAGGGACGGATTAAAAACCCTTATGTTCAGAGAGATTACCAAGGATAAGGAGCAGCCTGACTGCTCCATCAACACCTCTCTCAAAACCGCATAATTGGGCGAAGTACTCATTCTTATCCTGAACACACTCCTAATCCCCGGCTTCCTATAAACTGCTAAATCTAAATTCACCTTCAGTTGAAGGTTCGATACCCATCATATGTGTTTTTAATGGTATGATGGGTTTAATTTACCAAATTTTTGGGTGACGGCCATAGAATTGGGTTAAGTATATGATAAAATAGTGGCAAGAGGCAAATATTATTGTCAGTATTCAATTCTTATCAGGAGTGTATTATGAAGAGAGCGATAGTTATAGTGATGGATAGCGTAGGCATGGGTGCATTGCCCGATGCAGAAAAGTATGGTGACGTAGGTAGCAATACCTTGGGGAATATAGCCACACAGATCGAAAATTTCAGGCTCCCAAATCTGGAAAAGCTGGGGCTTGGCAATATCGATGGGATAATAGGGTTTGAAGGGCATGATAAACCCGTGGGCTCCTTTGGAAGGATGGCCGAAAGGTCAGCAGGTAAGGATACTACTACAGGGCATTGGGAGCTGATGGGCATTGTACTGCAAAAGCCCTTTCCCACCTACCCCAAGGGTTTTCCCCAGGATATCATCAAGGAATTTGAAAAGGCCATAGGTTCCCCCGTACTAGGCAACATTCCGGCATCCGGAACCCAAATAATCGAAAAGCTGGGGGAAGAGCATATAAGGACGGGATATCCAATTGTCTATACATCTGCGGACAGCGTTTTCCAAATAGCTGCCCATGAGAAGGTAATTCCCGTAGAAAGGCTCTACGAGATCTGTAGCATAGCCAGAGGGATTTTGGTGGATGAGCATGCTGTGGGCAGGGTTATCGCCAGACCCTTCGAAGGTGAGCCGGGAGGATTTGCGCGGACCGACAGAAGACGGGATTTTTCCTTGGACCCAATAGGCGGAACTGTATTGGATCATGTGGTTGATGATGGGCTTAAGGTCAAGACGGTAGGTAAGATTACAGATATATTCAATGGACGTGGGATTACCCATTCTGTTCATACCCATGATAATATGGATGGGATAGATAAAACCATTGGCTATATCAAGGAGGACTTTCCGGGGATTATATTTACAAACCTCATAGATTTTGATATGTTATATGGACATAGAAACGATGTCACAGGATATGCCCGGGCTTTGTCCATGCTGGATGCCAGGATTCCAGAGATAATTGGTGCCCTGAAAGACGAGGATATCCTGATAATTACTGCAGATCATGGGTGTGATCCCACTTTTCCCGGCACGGATCATACGAGGGAATATGTTCCCCTTTTGGTTTACGGTAAAACCTTAAAACAGGGTGTAAATCTGGGCACCAGGGAGACATTTGCAGATGTGGGTGCCAGCCTTGCCGATTATTTGGGTATTAAGCCTCCTAAAGAGGGCATAAGCTTTATGGAGGATGTCCTGTAGGGTAAGGGGATCTGATTGATGCTGTACCCCTGGTGATTAACAGGGTTAATCAAATTTGTCATCTCTGGCCATATGACAAACCTAAAGGGTTCTCCGTCTGGCCATAAATGAAAACATCTGTAATTATGCGGAAAACCATAATCGGAAAGAGGTAAGGATATGAAGAGGACACCGCTTTATGAGATTCATAGAGAACTAGGGGGCAAAATCATCGATTTTGGCGGATGGGCGTTGCCTGTTCAATACACCGGTATCATTAAGGAGCACAATGGAGTAAGGACCTGTGCGGGCTTGTTCGATGTTTCCCATATGGGTGAAATCCTTATAACTGGCAATGGTGCCGAAGAATACATACAAAAGATGGTAACCAATGATATCTCCAAAATGGTGGAGGGCAGGGTAGTATACTCGCCCATGTGCTATGAAAACGGAGGCACAGTGGATGACCTCCTTATATACAAAATGGGTGAAGAGAGCTATCTTCTGGTAGTAAATGCCTCAAACACCCAAAAGGATTTTGAATGGCTGAAGGACAATTATCATGGACATGACCTTTCCATAAGGGATGTATCGGAGAGCTATGGCTTGTTGGCCATTCAAGGCCCTGCAAGCCAGAAAATACTACAAAAGATTACCCCGGAACCTTTGGAGGGCATACGTTTTTTTAGATTCTTACAGGATATAGATGTAGGCGGGGTCAAGGCTCTGGTCTCCCGCACGGGATATACCGGTGAGGACGGCTTCGAGCTATATGTCCCTGCACATGAAGCAGCCCGGCTCTGGAAGGAGATATTGGATGCCGGCGCCCAGGAGGGGCTGGTTCCTGCAGGGTTGGGGGCCAGGGACACCTTGAGGTTTGAAGCAGCCCTACCCCTCTATGGACAGGAGTTGACACCCGAGATTACCCCTGTAGAGGCCGGGCTTGGCAGATTTGTAAAGCCCAATAAGGGAGATTTTATTGGCAGGGACGTCCTGATAGAACAGATGGAGGCAGGACCTAATCGAAAACTGGTAGGCCTTGAGATGCTGGATCGGGGGATACCGAGAACCGGCTATGGAGTAGAGGCAGACGGCAAGGATATTGGATTCGTTACCAGCGGAGGCATGGCGCCCACCCTAAGGAAAAGCCTGGGGCTGGCCCTGATAGACAGGGATTATTCCAACCTGGGTACTGAGATCCTTATCGAGATGCGGGGCAGAGCCCAAAAGGCGAAAGTCATTGATACTCCTTTCTATTCGAAATAATCAGCCAATACTTTAGGTTTACAGCCTAAGCATATATTTTAAACTTGCTAAGCAGCATCATGGTTAGTAGCGGACAAAGAGTACCGAAAATATTAAAGGAGGAAAGGATAATGAAGGTAATAGAGGGATTAAAGTATGCCAAGGGGCATGAATGGGTAAGGATGGAAGGAAACAGGGCTTACATAGGTATAACCGATTTTGCTCAGGACGAACTGGGAGACATAGTGTTTATCGAGCTGCCCGAAGTAGGCACGGATGTGGAAGTTGAGGATATCCTGGGGTCCATTGAGTCCGTCAAGGCAGCTTCCGACATCTATGCACCTGTCTCGGGAACAGTGGTAGAAGTTAATGAAGAATTGGAAGGCAGCCCTGAACTTGTAAATGAGGAACCTTTTGAATCCTGGATAGCGGTTATCGAGGTGAATGATACCGGTGAATTGGATGATCTTATGGATGCCGATGCATATGAGAAATTTTGCGAAGAGGAGGCCTGATGATGTCCAGGTACATCCCCAACACAGATAAGCAACGGGAGGACATGCTAAAGGAGATAGGTTATACATCAATTGAAGAGCTATTTGGGGATATTCCTGAGGGCGTCAGACTGACAGGGGAACTGGCCGTAGATGGCCCCATGGCTGAAATGGAGCTTTTACACCATATGCGCAAGATAGCTTCTTCCAACAAGCATGCCAATGAGTATGCTTGCTTTTTAGGGGCGGGCGCTTATGATCACTATATACCCTCAGCCATAGACCACATAATCTCAAGAGCGGAATTCTATACATCCTATACCCCTTATCAGCCTGAAATAAGTCAGGGCACCTTGAGGGCTATATTTGAGTACCAAACCATGATATGTGAGCTGACGGGTATGGATGTATCCAACGCCTCACTGTACGACGGCGCCACAGCTGTGGCCGAATCCCTCCTGATGGCATGCCAGGCTACCAGGAGAAACAAGGTGATAGTAGCTAGGAGCCTGCACCCCGAGTACAGGGCAACAGCGGCGACCTATGCTAAATTTCAGGATATAGCCATGATAGAGGCTGGATACAAGGACGGGATGATAGACCTGGAGGCCTTGGAGGAGGCCCTGAACGATGAGGTCGCGGCAGTTATTGTCCAATCTCCCAATTTTTTCGGGATCATTGAGGATATAGAGCCAATAGCCCGTCTGGCCCATGAGAACAAGTCCTTGCTAATCGTTTGTGCAGACCCCATATCCCTTGCTATTCTAAAATCCCCAGGGGAAGCAGGGGCGGATATAGTGGTAGGAGAAGGACAATCCCTGGGGAATCCCTTAAGCTTTGGGGGTCCATACCTGGGATTTTTCGCTACCACCAGGAAGCTAATGAGAAGGATGCCCGGAAGGGTAGTGGGCGAAACTGTAGACAGGGATGGCAACCGGGGATTTGTTCTGACCCTGCAGACCAGGGAGCAACATATAAGAAGGGAAAAGGCTACCTCCAATATCTGCACCAACCAGGCATTAAACGCCCTCATAGCAACCGTATACCTTTCCCTCATGGGGAAGGAGGGCTTGAAGGAGGTCGCCAGTCAATCCCTGCAAAAATCCCACTACCTGTATGACAGGCTAATCGACACGGGTTTGTTTACCCCCATATTTAGCGGTCCTTTCTTTAAGGAGTTTGCCCTAAGGAGCACCATCCCTATCCAAAAGCTTAATGCCCATCTATTGGATAAGGGCATTATAGGAGGATATTCCCTGGAAGGGACCTATCCGGAACTGGACGGAGGATGGCTCTTAGCCGTAACGGAGAAGCGGACCCGGGAGGAAATGGACGCTCTAGTTGAAGGAGTGGGTGAGATAGCGAATGGATAGAAAGCTGATATTTGAACTGAGTACAGATGGCAGGAGGGGTTATTCCCTGCCGAAGCTGGACGTAGAAGAAAGGGATATTGAAAAGCTTATTCCTAATGAATTACTACGGGATCAGGATGCACAACTTCCGGAGGTTAGCGAACCTGAAGTGGTCAGGTACTATACCGGTATATCCAGACTCAACCATGGGGTTGATGTAGGCTTCTATCCTCTGGGATCCTGTACCATGAAATACAATCCAAAGATCAACGAGGATATTGCCAGGCTGGAGGGCTTTTCAGCGGTTCATCCCTACCAACCCCGGGAAACCGTTCAGGGCTGCCTGAGGCTGATATACGAGCTAAATGCCATGCTATGTGAAATCACAGGTATGGCGGGAATCACCCTGCAACCTGCGGCAGGCTCCCATGGAGAGCTGACAGGGATGATGATTATCAAAGCCTATCACAATAACAAGGGTGAAGGGGAAAGGTATAAGATGCTGATTCCCGACAGCGCCCATGGCACCAACCCCTCTTCGGCAGCTATGGCTGGGTTTGAGGTAGTGGAGGTACCCTCCAACAATCGTGGGGGCGTTGATGTGGATGCCCTGAAGGAGATGGTCGATCATGAGACGGCCGGGCTTATGCTGACCAATCCCAATACATTGGGTCTTTTTGAAGAGGATATCGTAGAGATTGCCAGGATCGTCCATGATGCCGGCGGCCTGTTATACTATGACGGAGCCAATGCCAACGCCATTATGGGTATAGCCCGTCCGGGGGATATGGGCTTTGATGTGGTGCATTTGAACCTTCATAAGACCTTCAGCACTCCCCATGGTGGTGGAGGTCCGGGATCAGGCCCTGTGGGTGTTGTTGAAAAGCTGCTACCCTTTCTGCCCTGTCCCCTGGTCCAATTCGATGGCGAGGAATACTATCTTGACCAGGACAGACCCCTGTCCATCGGCAGGGTGAGATCCTTTTACGGGAATTTCGGAGTGTACCTAAAGGCCTATGCCTATATCCTGAGCATGGGGGCAGAGGGGCTTCGCAGGGTATCGGAGACGGCCGTATTAAATGCCAACTATATCATGGAAAAGCTCAAGTCCTATTATGAGCTTAGCTATGACCGTATTTGTATGCACGAGTTTGTCTTATCCGCTCAAGGGCAGAAGGATAGGGGAGTATCGGCCATGGACATATCCAAACGGCTTATAGACTTTGGATTCCATCCCCCTACCACCTACTTTCCCCTTATAGTGAAAGAGGCCCTGATGATTGAACCTACCGAAACGGAGAGCAGGGAAACCCTGGATGAATTCATCGACGCCATGATTAGGATAGCCCAGGAGATAGAGCAGGATCCGGAAATGGCCAGGAGTGCGCCTCACAAGGCTCCTATCGGCAGGTTGGATGAGACCAGGGCTGCCCGGAACCCAAAGCTTCGTTGGTATCCCAATGAGTAGGGAGCAAGCAGAGGATTCAATAAAAATCAATTGAATTGTGATTCATCCGGATAGAAGGAAGGCCCATACAGGTAGGACTTCCGACTATCCGGATTATTTATATACCAAAAGAACTTTCGTATAATACAACAAACACCTTTTGCTTGTATCTTGATAACGGATACTAAAGATACCCTTCAAGTCATAGCCATATCCGGTGCAACAAGCGTTCATACTACATGTACCATATTGTATTAATTATAGATCTACAATTAAAAGAAAATTAACAGTTTTATCATTCATATTTGTGGTAGAATAAGGATATAAACTGACATAATAATAACCGGACAATACCATTAAGTCAGGTCATAATATCAATGATTTTACCTCTTAAATTAACCGATCAGTTAATCTTTCCAGCATATTCAACATACACATGCAATGAGGTGAGGGATTATTTAGGGGATATTTCAAGAAAACCAGAGACTCAAGAGTAATAGAAAAGAGCTTTGCAAAGGGGGTAAAGGCCATATATAGGAAGAGAATTATACCACTTATTTTGCTCTGTGGGCTTATAGCCTTATCTGTTGTGGTGTCGCCCATAATATCAAAGGCAGACAATAGGAGCTATAATATCAGTCACTATCATATGACTATAGATATTAAGCCGAACGGGGATGCCCATATTAGGGAAAGAATAACTTATGATTTTGATGGGAACTTTAACGGAATTTTCAGAGATATAGACCTGGACGCCACAGATGGCATTAAGGAGATAGCCGTATATGTGGAAGATGGGGGTGGCCTGAGACAGTTTCAACAATCACAGGGTGAAGGACAGGATGTCTATGAGCTCACACAGGAATCTAATCTCACCAAGCTCAAGGTCTATGAAAGATCCAGCTATGAGGAAAAAACCTTTGTATTCGACTATATCCTCCTAAACGTGGCTGAAAGGTACGATGACATTGGGGTGTTCAATCGCAAGGTCATCGATATGAATTGGGACGTTTTCTTAGAAGATGTACATATCACCATTACAATTCCCGAGGGTGCCGGGAAAGAAGAGCTGAGGGTGTTCGCCCATGGTCCCCTGACAGGGGTATCGGAAATTACCGATGAACGCACCTTTACTTTTGTTATCTCCGAGCTAATGCCCAATACCTTTATAGAGACCCTGGCCATATTCCCGCCCGGACTTATCCCCGATTCAACCAGGGTTTACAATGAAGAGAAATTGCCTCAGATCCTGGAAAACGAGAAGAGATTGGCGGACGAGGCCAACGCTGAAAGGGAGCGGGCCAGGGAGGAGTTAAAAAGACTGGAAGAGGCGGAGAAGGAAAGGGCTGCCAGGGAAGCAAGACTAAAGAGGATCAGGGACACTTTACTGCCCGGCTTTGTTATAGCTATTCTTGGGGGTATTTACGGACTGATTAGATTTATCTACAGATATTCCAGGGATCTTAGGCCGGAATTTCAAGGTGACTACTATAGGGAGCTTCCGGGGGATTACACCCCTGCCATTATGACCTATCTACTTACCAAGGGAAATACAGATTCCAAGGATATAATGGCTACAATTATGGATCTGGTGAGAAAGAAAAAGATTACCATCAGGAGGATTGAGACCGAGAAGGGTCTGGTCTTTAAACGCACTCAGGAGCAATACATGATTTCCTTAATAGAAGGAGTCGGTTTGGATGGCCTTTATCCCCATGAGGAATATTTAATATCCTGGTTCCTCCATAAGCTGGGTACGGGAGGAAGCCTTATCCTGGATGATCTAAAGAATATCCTGAAAAGGAAGTCCAGGGCCCTGGAGTTTCAGAGGGATTATGAAAGCTTTAAGAACATGGTAAAGAGGCAGGGAGAAAGACAGGGATTCTTCATGAAAAATGATTTGAAGGGCAGTGGTATATATGCTCTGATAGGTCTATTCCTTTTAGCTACCGGTGTTATATCCCTCTTATTGCTCAAGGCACCTGTGGGCGTTTTGATGGCGGTAATAGGCTTTGTTACCCTGATTGCCATGCTGATAGTTTCGGCCATCAGGAAGTGGACCAGATACGGGGTAGAGCAGACGGCCATGTGGAAGGCCTTCAAAAAATTCCTACTCCATTTTTCCAACATGGATAGGGCAGAGATCCCGTCCATCGTGATTTGGGAACATTATCTTGTCTATGCCATTTCCCTTGGGGTTGCTAAAGAGGTCATAGACCAATTGCCCAGGGTATTCAGTGAAGCCGAGCTTATGGATCCGAATCTGACCTATATGGGTGGACATAGGGCTCTGGGCAGCTTTATGATCATCAACAGTATGCTCAATAACACAACCACCGCCATTAACAATGCCGTAAGTACGGCAGCGGTAGCGGCATCGCCCAGTTCCTCAGGAAGCGGTATGGGCGGTGGATTTAGCGGGGGTAGCTCCGGCGGCGGCGGTGGTGGCGGTGGGGGCGGAGCCTTCTGATAAATATCATATTAAAGACTGTAAAGGGGGATTATTATGTTAGGTTATATCATTGCAGGGGTGGCAGTCATTCTGGTATTATACGGCATATCGGCCTACAATGGATTTGTTACCCTTCGAAACAGGGTTAGAAACGCATGGGCTCAAATTGATGTACAGCTAAAGAACAGGGCGGATCTCATTCCCAACCTGGTAGAGACCGTAAAGGGCTATGCCAGCCATGAGAAGGACACCTTCGACCAAGTCGTAAAGGCCAGGAGCGGCGTTTTAAATGCCAATACCCCGGAGGAGAGCATGGAAGCCAACGATATGCTGTCCCAGGCTCTTAACAGGCTCATGGTGGTGGTAGAGGCCTATCCGGAGCTTAAGGCTAATACCAATTTCCTAAGCTTACAGAACGATCTTCGGGATATTGAGGACAAGATAAGGTATTCAAGGCAGTTCTACAACGACACGGTCCTTAAGTTCAACACCAGAATACAGACATTCCCAAACAATTTGGTGGCAGGTATATTTGGCTTTAGCGAAGAGGTCTTCTTCAGGGCTGATGAAGGGGACAGGGAAGCTCCCAGGGTTCAGTTTTAAAGATAACAGGTATCTACCCACAGAAATAGAAAAAAGAAAGATTGCATAGGTCCCTATGCAATCTTTCTTTTTTTGCATTCCATAAGCTAAGTTTTCTTAACGAAATCAATGAAGTCATTCGCTTATCAATAGTCCATTATGATCGTTGCTATGTGAACTATTTCGTTTAGCTATATGTTATACAACCTGATATATTGGTACAGTTACTAGTGAGGATGTAACATAGCGTTCAATAGCCATTACTCCAGCAGAACGCGTTACTTTATTCTACCACAACATCTGCCTTGTTGCCCCAAAGGCCGTGAATGTTACAGTAGCTGAGGGCATAGATGGTACCGCTTTTGGGTAGTTTGACGGTAACGGAACCTTGATAATCGGTGAATACATCGCTTTCTCCATGAGCACCGAAGTCAAAGGAGGCCAGCTCAATGGGGAATTTACCTCCATCTGCTTGATAGTACACCTTAAACCATGAGATATAGTGTTCCAAGGTGTTGGGATGACCAATGGCATCTCCCAGGGTGACTTTTAACTCGAAGTTTTCCCCTGCTTTTACTTTTTCTGGACAATGAATAATAGGTACATGCTTTTCGCCTTTCCAATCGCCGGTTTGAATAAGGGTTCCAAATACATCCATGAACAAATCACCTTCCTATTTTTCTATCTTCTTAATACTTACCCCTAGAGATAATTTTAAATCATAAACCTAAGAATAATACAGAGGAGCCGAAAGTTTTCAAAATCGACATTGAGGGTATATGCTGATCTGCCATGTAGCAAATACTGGATATTTTAGGAGAGTATTATACATTAGGCATAAGGAGATATAATATGTTCAGGTAAAGCATTTTCCTTGACTCAGATAAGTATACCAGATATGATTGATATACGGTTATTATTAAAACGATAATAGCCGCCCTCTTCATTTCGCTTATAAAGAGTTTACAAAGCTTTTATAGCTAGTTAATATTATAGGGAGTGGATGCAAGTGTTTGGACCTTCGATTAAAAAGATTGAAAAATGGGCACAAAAGGGAAAAATTGCAAAACTGGAGAAAGTGATAAATGGGCCCAATGCGGAATTCCGCGAAGCCGCCTTTAAGGCCCTTGCAAAAAGCAATGATCATGATGCAGTGACCCACCTTACCTACTATGCCCGCCATCCGGAAGTCGAACTTCGCAGACTGGCTGCCAAGGCAATGGGAGAATCCGGTGCTGAAAGGACCGTGGAGTATCTAAAAAAACTCTACAGGGATGACGAAGACGAAAGTGTAAGGGAAGCTGCTAACGAAGCACTTATGAAGATCAACGAGGCTATATCAAAGCAGGATTAGGATACCAATAATCCGTGTTTGGAGGGGGCGGTAAAAATATTGCGGAGGATTAAGATGACAGTGCATGAGAAGTTTATGTACCGTTCTTTGGATGAAATAAGGGCGGATATTGACAAATTTGGGATTGAACTTCCTATACTGGATGATCTGGGACCATTGAAAAGCCCAATCTCCATGAAGGGGACAACCATACCGAATTCTATAGGTATACATCCCATGGAAGGCTGTGATGGGACAGACAGGGGTGGCCCCAGCGATCTCACCTTCAGGAGATATGAGAGATTTGCCAGGGGCGGGGCCGGATTATTGTGGTTTGAGGCTACCGCAGTGGTAGAAGAGGGCAGGGCCAATCCACGGCAACTCTATATTTGTGAGGAAAACAAGGACCAGCTGAAGAGGCTACTGGATGACACCATGGAAGTGGTCAGGCAAGAATATGGCCAGGATCATAAGCCATATACCGTAGTTCAGCTTACCCATTCGGGCCGCTATAGTAAGCCGGAAGGCAAACCTGCGCCAATAATAGCTACCCGAAATCCATATCTGGGTCGCAATCTGCCTGAAGATTATCCTCTGATAACTGATGACGAACTGAAGAGACTTGAGGATATATTTGTAGAAGCTGCATGCATGGCCAGGGAGATAGGCTTTGATGCGGTGGACATAAAGGCTTGTCACGGCTATTTAAACTCCGAGCTCCTGTCTGGATTTACCAGGGAAGGAGATTACGGGGGTAGCTTTGAAAACCGTACCCGATTTTTATTGAATATTGTAGATAAGATTAAGGATAGGTTAGGGGACGAGCTGGACATTACCCTGAGGCTCAATGCCTATGATTCTGTGCCCTACCCCTATGGCTGGGGTGTAGACCGGGAGGACTTCCTGGTTCCGGATCTAACGGAACCGATTAGGCTGGTAAAAATCCTACATAACAAGGGAATCGAACTCATCAATATCAGTACGGGCAACCCCTATTACAATCCCCATGTAGGCAGGCCCTATGATATGGGTTATTACACACCGCCCGAGCATCCCCTGGTGGGTACAGCCAGGATGCTGGACATAATCAGGCAAATTCAGGAAAGTGTCCCGGATATGAAGGTAATGGCCACTGGGTTTAGCTGGCTCAGGGAATTCGCTCCCTATATAGCTGCCGGTGGAATACAAAAGGGCTGGTTTAGCATAGCCGGATTTGGCCGGCAATCCTTAGCATATCCCGACTTCGCCAAGGATATTTTGACCAAGGGCATAATGGACAGAAAGAAATCCTGTATAGCCTGCAGCAAGTGTTCCGAGATAATGAGGGATGGCGGCAGGGCCGGTTGTGTAATAAAGGACGCAAAGATATATGCTCCCATATACAGGGAGGGAAGGAAGGGCAAGCCGCCCATTGATGGGAGCCGTGTAGCCCATCATGTATAATAGGGGCCTTAGGTACAGGATCCACTTTCACATGACCTGTAGATAGGTAGAATATCAGAACCGGAACCGGGATCACCGGAACCGGTTCTATTAGTAGGTGGATATATATTTACGGCTGGATTATACGGTTTTAGTATTGAAACAATCCTTTATATCTAGTATAGTGATTAATCGCAGAAGGAGGCGTGGTAAGATGTCCGGAAGAAAGGTGGCAATTATTACAGGTGGCAGTCGGGGGATAGGCTACGGAATAGCGGAAAGGCTGGCCCGGGAAGGGTATAACCTGGCCATATTCGGCACATCCGATGAGAGCAGGGTAAGGGAGGCCTTGGAAGGACTAAGGGTCAATGGAGTAGAAGTTCTCTATGTTCAGGGTAGCCTGGGCAGCGACCAGGACAGACAGAAGCTTATTGACCTTGTATCATCAAGGTTTGGAAGGATAGATGTGCTGATAAACAACGCGGGAGTAGCGCCCAAGGTAAGAAGGGATATATTGGAAACTACAGAGGAGAGCTTTGATTTTGTGGTGGATACCAATCTTAAGGGTACCTTTTTTCTAACCCAGGGGGTAGCCAGGAAGATGGTTGAGCAGGTTCAAAGAGAGCAGGACTATAGCCCTATAATTATTAATATTTCATCCATGTCCTCCTATACCTCCTCACCATCAAGGGGTGAATACTGTATATCCAAGGCGGGTATCAGCATGGTCACCAAGCTTTTTGCCCATAGGCTTGCCGAGTACGGCATTAACGTTTATGAAATAAGGCCGGGTATAATCGAAACGGATATGACCGGTCCGGTAAAGGATAAGTATGATGAGCTGATTGAGGGTGGACTAACCCCTATTAAACGATGGGGTTATCCCAAGGATATTGCCAAGGCTGTATGGGCACTGTGTTCAGGCTTGCTCCCTTTTTCAACGGGAGAAGTCATAAATGTGGATGGAGGATTTCATCTGAGAAGATTATAGGCAAGGGGGATTAAGTTTGTTACATAGCAAGGCCAAAATCAATGATACCAATATAAATATATATTCATTGAATACGGTGATAGTAGGTTCGGGGGCTGCAGGCCTTAACGCAGCGGACAGGCTGTATTCTCTTGGTCAGAGGGATATAGCCATTGTTACGGAAGGGCTGTATATGGGGACGTCCCGAAATACCGGATCGGATAAACAGACCTACTATAAGCTGACCTTGTCGGGGGATAATCCCGATTCCGTATACGATATGGCAAGGACCCTCTTCAATGGGGGGAGCATGCATGGGGATATAGCCCTGACAGAGGCCTCCCTGTCGGCTCAATGCTTCTATCGTTTGGTGGATATAGGTGTACCCTTTCCCCATAATGGTTACGGGGAATATGTAGGGTATAAGACCGACCATGACCCCAGGCAGCGGGCCACTTCGGCGGGTCCCCTGACATCCCATTACATGACCAATAGGCTTCAGGACCAGGTGATGGATAAGAATATAAAGATATTCGATGGATATCAGGTCATCGGTATTCTAACGGACGAGGAAAAGACCCGGACAGTTGGGCTTCTAACCCTAAACCTGAATGCCCTGGAGGATCCAGACAACAGGTATGTGGCCTTTAATTGTACCAATATAGTATATGCCACGGGAGGTCCTGCGGGAATGTATGGTTCAACGGTTTATCCTGTCAGCCAGACTGGGGCTACAGGAATTGCTCTGGAAGCGGGGGCTGTCGGAAGAAACCTTACGGAATCCCAGTATGGGATAGCCTCCACTAAGTTCAGATGGAACCTGTCGGGAACCTACCAACAGGTACTTCCCAGATATGTATCGACCGATAGGGACGGCAAGGATGAGCGGGAATTCCTGTGGGATTACTTTAAGGATGCCGGGAAACTGTTGGACGCAATATTTCTGAAGGGCTATCAATGGCCTTTTGACCCAAGAAAGATAGAAAATCACGGATCATCATTGATAGACCTGCTGGTCTACCATGAAACAGTCATTAAGGGGAGAAGGGTATTCCTGGACTATACCAAGAATCCTGCCGGGGCCAGCAATGATGGAAACCTGGACTTCAGCCTTTTAGGGGACGAGGCTTACGAATATCTTAAAAAATCAGATGCTTTATTTGGGACTCCCATACAGAGACTTGCCCATATGAACCAGCCTGCCATCGATCTGTACATGGATAACGGGATCAATCTTACTGCTGAATACCTGGAAATAGCAGTATGCGCCCAGCATAATAACGGTGGTTTGGGGGGGAATATATGGTGGGAGAACAACCTCAGGCATTTTTTCCCTATAGGTGAGGTTAACGGTTCCCATGGTGTGTATCGTCCCGGAGGAAGTGCCCTGAATTCGGGGCAGGTAGGCGGCCTTAGGGCGGCACAGTTTATTGCCGCCAGATATGGCCATGATCCCATGGGTGTAGCCGAATTTCTAAGTTCCACCGGCCGGGATATTGGCAAAAAAATAGAGATGGGTCAAAGGTTTATGGCTAATGTCCTGGACCGTAGCAACGTTCAGGACATAAGGGAAGAGATGGGTCAAAGGATGGACCTATGGGGTGCCCATATACGTTCTTCGGAAGGGGCCAGGCAGGGAGCTCGGGAGGCCAGGAAGGCCCTCTTATCCCTGAATGAAAATACGGCGGTATCCTCAGCCCTGGACCTTCCCCAGGCCTATAAAAACTATGATCTCTTAATGGCCCAATATATTTACCTGTCCGCTATATTGGACTACATTGAAAGGGGCGGTGGAAGCCGGGGTTCCTATCTGATCTGTCACGAGAATGGAGAACAGGAGATAGAAGGGCTTCCCGAAGAGTTTCGCTTTTCTTTGGATGAGGGCAGGATGGATGGAATAATTCAAGAGGTAATCCTGCGGGATGGGATACCCAGTTTCCAATGGAAGAAAGTACGGCCTATTCCCGAAGGGGAGGGCTGGTTCGAAAGCGTATGGAACGACTACCGAAGGGGAGCAATATTTGACGTCTAGTTAATAAGGAAAGAGGATTAATATGGATCAATGGGATATAATCGCTACTGCCACCTTTGGACTGGAATCGGTGGTAGCCAGGGAGCTAAGGGCCTTAGGATACAAGGATTTGAAGGTAGAGAACTCCAGGGTGGTATTTAAGGGTACGGCTATTGATGTATGCCGCACCAATCTATGGCTCAGAAGTGCCGATAGGGTTTTTATCAGGATTGGCGAGTTCAGTGCGCTCAGCTTTGATGAGTTGTTTGAAAAGACCAAGGCTCTCCCCTGGGAAGAATGGCTGCCAGAGGATGCGGAGTTTCCGGTGCTGGGTAAATCCGTGAAGTCCAAACTGTTCAGTGTCTCCGACTGCCAGGCCATAGTGAAGAAGGCTATCGTTGAAAGGCTGAAACAAAAGTATAAGAGGAGCTGGTTTGAGGAAACCGGGCCTAAATACACCATAGAGGTGGGATTGCTGAAAGACGTTGCTCCCCTGACAATTGCTACCAGCGGTCCGGGCCTTCATAGAAGGGGTTATAGGGAGGTGGCCAGCCAGGCCCCCTTAAAGG
>LSQX01388186.1_pt3 | contig 49848 bp, 47 predicted proteins | sample 654561 | NCBI WGS metagenome assembly LSQX01 (sample SAMN04489861, study PRJNA283612) | anaerobic digester metagenome | isolation source: 4 biogas reactors fed with cattle manure at either 37C or 55C with and... | place: Denmark: Kongens Lyngby | collected 2014
AGTAATCCAAGTCTTTAAAGTATCTAAGCTTTGAGAGCCCAGGGGAATTAAGCGTTGCTTATTGCCTTTTCCCACTGGAATAATCCAAGCTTCGTCAAGCTGTACCTGATGTATGCGCAAATTTAAAGCTTCGGAGATGCGTAATCCACCTCCGTATAGCAGTTCTAACAAAGCTTTATCACGCCATTGCCATTTCCCTTGTAATTCAGCTTGGAGAAACAGGGCTTCAACTTCTTCGACGGTTAAGCTTTGGGGAAAATATGTGGCTAGTTTAGGGGAGTCTAAATATATGCCGGGATTGTCTGCTATGATATTATTTTGTTGCAAAAAGGTTAAAAAGCTCCGTAAACTCGAAGTCTGTCGTGCCAAAGTGGACATTTCATAATGATTCTTCTTTAAATGCTCTGATAAATAGGCATCTAAATTTTGAATGTTAAGTTTTAGCAAGGAAATTTTATTTTCCTGCAAATATTCGGCAAAATGTCGTAAATCCTCTTGGTAAGAACTTAAAGTATTGGGAGAACGATTAAGTTCAATGCCTAAATAGCTTAAAAAATGATCTATATGTCGATCTATATTTTGATTTTTTTTTGCCATTTTTTACTTGTGCAGTGATTCGTCTTGGGGTACCAGTTTTAAGTGAATGGCTCGTTTCCACAGCTTTTTAGCTATGCGTACGCTGGCTTGGTCCACCATTCTACCTTCTAGCGATACTGCTCCCATACCTGATTTTTTGGCAGTGCGGGCTGCTTCAATGATTTTTGCAGCCCTTTCAATTTCTTCTCTAGTGGGGGTGAAAATTTTATTGATAGTGGCAATTTGGTTTGGGTGAATAGCCCATCTGCCATCGTAACCTAAAGCCGAAGCCATTAGCGTAGTTTTCTTTAACCCCTCGTCATCATTATAATTGCCATAAGGGGCATCTATGGCTAAAAGATTGTAGCATTTAGCTGTCATCACTATTTTAGACATGGGATAATGCCATCTGTGTCCTGGATAAATGTCGTCTTCATTTTCGCCGTGGCCTGAAATAGATGTCATACGTGCTCCTATGGACGAAGTGTAATCGGCAATGCCAAATACAAGGCTGTGCATGCGAGGGCTAGCTTTAGCAATGCTATCTATGTTATTTAAGCCTTGGGCACTTTCGATGGAGGCTTCTATTTTCACTGTGTGTTTTTGTCGAAAATGTATTTGTATTTGATCCATTAAGGTGCTGACAAAGTGAATATCCGCAGCGCTATTAACTTTAGGAACCACAATAGAGTCTATTTTGTAGATGCTGTTTTCTAAAATGGTGAGCAGATCTCGGTAAGCAAAAGCTGTGTCCAATGAATTTATACGGACGCTAAGGGATTTTTCGCCCCATTCTAAAGTGTTTATTGAATCTAAAACTTGAATGCGTGCGTCACTCTTTTGTTCCCAAGAAACGCTGTCCTCTAAATCGAGCATAATTACATCGGCGGCAGTAGAAATTGCTTTTTGATGCATTTTGAGATTGTGACCAGGCACAGATAAAATAGTTCTATTAGCTTTCATATATTAAAATATAACTACATCTATCTTGGTTAAAAGTCTAGGAACTATTTATCTTTGTAGTATAAGTTTTTTCAAGGAGTTAGTTTTGTCCCAAGAGTTTAATATTGCTGTTTTACCTGGTGATGGTATTGGTCCCGAAGTTATGACTGAAGCGGTTAAAGTTTTAAATGCCGCTGGAGAAAAATTCGCATTTAAAATCAATGCCACTTGGGCTGATGTAGGTGGCGTGGCCATCGATAATCATGGTGAGCCTTTACCTAAATCTACCTTAGAGCTCTGTGAAAAAAGCCATGCTATTTTATTTGGTTCTGTGGGTGGTCCTAAATGGGAGCATTTGCCTCCAGCTATGCAACCAGAAAGGGGTGCACTTTTACCTTTGCGTAAACATTTTCAGTTGTATTGCAATCTTCGCCCAGCTAAAGTTTACAAAGCTTTGGTAGATGCTTGTCCTTTAAAAGCTGAAATTGTGGGTGATGGTTTTGATATTTTGGTGGTGCGTGAGCTTACCGGAGATATTTATTTTGGACAGCCTAAGGGTAGGGAAGGTAGTGGTCTTACAGAAAAAGCTTTTGATACCATGGTCTATACCCGTCGAGAAATAGAGCGCATTGCACATTTTGCTTTTAAAACAGCTCAGCAAAGGCGAAAAAAGGTTTTTAGTGTAGATAAAGCTAATGTGTTAACCACCATGGTTTTTTGGCGCGAAGTTGTTAACGAAGTGGCAAAACAGTATCCCGATGTGGAATTAGAGCATATTTATGTGGACAATGCATCTATGCAATTAATCAGACGCCCCCAAGATTTCGACATTTTATTATGCGGAAATTTGTTTGGTGATATTCTTTCTGACGAAGCTGCCATGCTCACAGGATCCATGGGCTTATTGCCAAGCGCATCCATTGCCGAAGGTTCTTTTGGGCTTTATGAGCCCGCGGGTGGTTCAGCTCCCGATATTGCAGGAAAAGGCATAGCTAACCCCATTGCGCAAATACTCTCTGGGGCTTTGATGTTGCGTTATTCTTTCGGTTTAGATGAGGCAGCCCAAGCCATAGAAGATGCGGTGGCAAAAACTGTAGATTCAGGCATTCGCACCGGTGATATTATGGCAAAAGGATGTAAGCAAGTAGGCACTGCAGAGATGGGTGACGAAATTGTTAAAAATTTATGAGTTAGGTAAAAAATGAAACGCTTTTCTTGTGTAGTAATTACAGGTGCTTCTAGTGGCATAGGTGCTGCGCTGTCTTCTTTGATGGCGCGTCGCACTAAACATTTGGTTTTAATTGCGCGCCGAGCAGAAAAACTACAAAGTTTAGCTCAAGATTTGCGACCTTTTTGCAAAGTAACAGTGTTAGTGGCAGATTTAAGCATCCCAGAACAAGTAGCTGAACTATGCGACAAAATGGATGAATTGCATATTGAACCCACAGTTTTAGTAAACAATGCTGGCTTTGGTTTGCACGGAGATTTTTCTCAAACAGATTTGGTCGCAGAACAGCAGATGATTAATGTTAATATTCACGCAGTAACGACTTTGACCAAATGGGCAGTGCAAAGCTTTAAGTTAAACAAAGTGCCAGGAACTGTTTTAAACACAGCCTCCATTGGTTCATATACTCCAGGGCCTGGTATGGCTGTTTATTTCGCTACTAAAGCCTTTGTGCTTTCTTTTAGTGAAGCTTTACACCAAGAATTAGATAAATATGGTATTAGTGTTTTGGCCCTCTGCCCTGGCTATGTAAAAAGCGAATTTCATAGCATTGCAGGGACTAATAGAGCGGGAATTATGAATATGCTGGTAAAAAAATCTTCCCACGATATGGCGAGGACTGCTTTGTGGCAAATTCAAAACGAAATTCCAGTAATAGTACCGGGTTTTATAAACAAACTCATTGTTTTTGTGGTGCGCTTTTTGCCTAGAAGTAGGGTGCGTAAGTTAGCTGAAAAATTCCTGTGATCAAAGTCTTGTACCCAAGGTAGCGTGCACTTTATCCATAAATTCTGATGGCGTAAAAGGTTTAACTAAAGTCATTTGTGCGCCTAAAATAGTGGCGAGCTCTAAATAGTATTCTGGCTCTACGCTATCTCCCCCAGAAATGGCTATTACTTTCATGTCTGGAAGTTTTTGAGAAAGTTCTAAAATCAAATCAAGACCTTCTTTGCCTGGTAAAACAATATCTGTTACTAAGAGGTCATAATTGCCGCCTTCGCACATTTCGCGTGCAATTTTACCATTATCAGTAATCTCTACGCTAAAACCACCTCTTTTGAGTAGGGTTGAAAGCATTTCTAAAATTTGATGATCATCATCAACTAATAAGATCTTTTTCATATTTAAAGTTTAATATTTTAACTGCCATTATTTAGGAAATAAATGATATTTTAAATTTTTAGTCAAAAACAGAAAAAATAGTTAAATATGGCTATTGCCTGAGAGGTTTTAATGCGTTTTAGCAATAACGATGACATTTTAAAACGTTATCTCGAAGATATTCGACAGACTAAGCCTTTGTCCAGACAAGAAGAGCAGAGTTTGTTTAAGTTGGTTGCCCAGGGAAATGAGGCTGCTAAGCAAAAAATAATATCTTCAAATATGCGTTTTGTTTTAAAAGTAGCGCTGCAGTACAGAGGTAGTCCTATACCTCTACCTGATTTAGTTAGCGAGGGAGCTATGGGATTGGCGCGCGCTATTGACGGTTTTGATAGTTCTAGGGGCTTGAAGTTTATTTCCTATGGAGTGTGGTGGATTAAAGCTTATATAACCCGTGCCATCAATGAACAGGGTAATTTAGTTCGTTTGCCCGCTAATCAACATTTGCGTATTCGCAGAGCTTTACAGGCGCGTAATAAAGGTTTAGAAGTATCAGACGATGTTCAAGAGTTAATTCAAATGGGACAAGCTGCTATTTCTTTTGATGCGCCTATTAGCGATGACTCTAATTCGTCTTATGCTGAGGTGCTCGCTGATGAAAATTATGTTGGTGCTGACGATAAAATAGAATTAAAAGCAGTGGAGGAATTAACGCGAGAAATTGTGGCTAACTTACCCGAAAGAGAAGCCAGGGTGATTTCAGGTATTTATGGTATTAATCAAGAAGCTCCCTTGCCATTACGGCGAGTAGGAGAAAGTTTAAATATATCTCACGAACGAGTGCGCCAACTGAGAGATCAAGCGTTGCGACGTATTAGGCGTAGCTCAATGAATGAATTACTGCAAGAGAAGTTTCAAGCCTATGTTGAAGCAAAGGCATGAATAAGTTATAATAAAGGATAATATGAAATTTTTATTTCTTTGTGATGAAAATTATATGAAGGGCGATGTGTTAAACTTCGTCGAGAATTTCCCCCGTAACCATGAACTAGTTACTATGTCTAGTGGTCAATTATTGACTGAAAAGGTCATACCAGAAGGAGTTCAAGGTATTTTAGCAGAGCGCAAGACTTGGCAGAAAAGCTTTAGCCTTTTCCGCTATTTTGGTTTATTGCCTTTGCTAGAAACTCTACCCTTTGCTCCGGTGGCGCGAACCAAGAGACAAGTACATTTTAAAGGTCGCAGCGGTTGTAAAGAAATATTTTTCCATGCCGATAGTAGTGCTGAAGAAATATTTTCAACATTAGATCGTTTTGTCTCTATACCACCAGCTTTATATAAATACCCATTAAGCTCTGTAGAAAGCGAAGACTAAATTATCTTCAAGTTGGGGTTGATTTATGCCCGTTAAGTATTTAACAGAATTGCTCCAAGACGGTGCTTTTTGGTGTTTATCAACTCAGACTAAGTTCTCCAAAATAAAAATTGCGGAATTACAGCGGGAATTGAACTTTCCGTTGTTAGTTGTTGATTTATCCGGAAAAACAGATTTATTCTTTGATTTAAAAGGGGTTGACATACCTGTTTTATGGGATTCATCCATGGGAGTGGAGCTTTTAAGTAAATCATTACAATTTGTAAATCAAAACTTAGCTGTTTGGGCTCATACAAAAGTTTTATCATCCTTATCTAAAATCGAGCAAAGAAACTTTTGGCTCAATCTTAAAAAACTTAAAGACAAGTTTCCTTACATAGTATTTATAGTTGAACATAATAGCTCAAATTATCACTTTGTAATGCCTGAATGCATAGTCGAAATCGGCGATGTTAAAACCAATCATAGCAAGGGAGTTATAGCTTGGGAGCAAGATGCTAAGTCTTTAGTCCAAGATTTTGAGGAAACTCATAAACTTCATTTATTAAAGCTAAACCCTCCGCGCAAAAGTTTGTCTTTTTTTATAAATAAATGGTGGCTAATAGCTTTGTTTATGACTCTGTTAGCCCTTATAATTCCAACACCTTTATCAAAAGTAATGTTTTTGTATAAGGATTTGCAAAACGAATACAATCAATATAGTCGTGAAGTGTTTGTGCAGCACGAATTTGATGGTGCAACTACTATGCAGAGGGTGGCTAAACATGCCATAGGCAGATTTACCACAGCTGTGCCCAGTGTTGCCGAAGTTACTGATTATTTAAAGGAAACTTTGCGCAAAAACACACATATTGACTCTGTTATGGGGCGCAAATGGAACAAAACTAGAGCAATTTACCCTGATAGTGGGCTTACTATAAGGTTTTATCCTCCTGAAAAAATATACGGAGACGATGAGATTAGCTCTGCATGGCGCTATTATACTTCCTTACTTAGTGACAGTTTAGCTTATGTAACTGAATACCATAATTTGAACCCAAATTTAGGACGGATACACCGCGGGGTTGATGTGGCTGGCCGTACAGGTACTAGAATATTTTCCCCCTTTAATGGCAAAGCTTGGACCTTTGAAGATGATAGGGGAGGGGTGGTGATCGCCATTGCCCAAGACTCTTTAATTGTGTTGTACATGCACTGCGACCAACTATTATATATAGATGGTCAGCGAGCTTATAAAGGCGACCCAGTGGCTACGGTGGGAATGACTGGTCATACCACAGGTCCTCATGTTCATATTGCCACAGGAGTTTTGAACCCTAAAGGGAAATATTCAGCTGGTCCTCATCGCTACAATATGATGGATCCAGTTTTGTGGTTTCAAGAATATCTATCAAAGTGATAGCTTTTATTAAATAGAGATGACACGTTGTTTAACTATCACCACTTTATTGTAAATAACAGCCGATATTCGTGATATTTATGGGAATCTAATGTAAATTTATATTATAAGGGTTTTGGGTATTATTTAAGGAGAAAAAATTGAAATTTATTAAATATCCAATGATGGTTCTGTTTATTGCTGCCCTTTTTTCGTGTACCGCAAAAAGAAATTTGCCTAAAGCGCAAATAGCATCTCACCCTGAAAATCGCGGTGTAATGGCCATTGATGAACTTATAGTAAACATGAAAGATGAGTTCATTTACGAGTGCTATACTCCTGTGATTAAAAGAGAAATACCAGAAACTCGTTGCCAAATAGATTTGTTTCAACTTTTAGAAAGACGCTATCACACCAATTATCGCAAAGAGCATGTAGATATGGCTTCTGACGATTTGTTTTTTAGAGATGTAGATCAGAGAATAAGACTTTTAGTTCGTCAAGATCCCCAAGTGCGTAAAATGGTGCGTGCAAATTTTAGAAGTCAAGCCGATTTGCTACAATATTATAAAAGCCTTTACGGATTCCATCCCATAACAAGCAATAATTAAATTTTAAGTTCAGGGCTGATTAAGCCCCGTCTTTTCGTATAAGCAATTTCTTTTTGCGCTCTTTTTCTATGCGCTGATTCACTCGTTTTTTGGCTGTTTCTAAATTCTTTTCGCGACTGCTCCAAGCTTGTTTTTCGTCGTTAAAAGCAAGCTTAAACTCATCGATATAATACTCTGCTTGTTCAAAATGCTCTATGAGTATATAGGAGTCTATAAGCATGGCATACACATCGAATAAGCGCGAAGTGCGTGGATAGTAATCTAGTATAGATTTTAAATAAATAGTTGCAGCTAAGGGTTCATCCATGCGCCAATACAAGCGGGCAATTTGGTATTCTCTTTCGGCGCTGCGATCGACCAGCAAAGCCTGATAATGCATGGCGGAATCCCTGAGCAAAGAATTGGGGAAATTCAAAACGAAATCTTCAAAATCCTGTTGGGATTTGCGGGTGGGGGTGTCATCGCGCATATCGTTAGAAGACATGTGGAAGCTAGAAACAGCTTTGCGATATGCGGCGGTTTCGGCATAAGGCGAACTGGGAAAGTTATATACGAAGGTATTGTATTCGCCTCTAGCTTCTATCCATTCTTTTTTGCGGAAGTGACTTTCGGCTATCATAAATTGGGTTTGCTCGATAAAGCCGGTTCCGCGACAATGTTCTAAGATAAACTCAGAGTGTTCGCGCATTTTCACATAGCGTTTTTTTTCGTATTCTGTTTCTATTTTGGCAAAAGTTTCTTTGCATTGTACATTGCGCTCTACTATATTGGTTTTGTTGGAGCAACCAAAAAGCAAAGCACTAGCTACTACTGCTGCAGGTAGTAGTTTTGCTGAAAAGCTGTTAATTTGCTTGTAATTTTTTGAGTTCGGCTTTGGCCTTATTAACATATTCACTGTCCGGGTATAAGAATTCAACTTTTTTAAATTCGGCAATGGCTCGTTGGCGATCACCGATTTTCACATAACTTCTGCCAATCATAAATTGAGCGTCGTCACCTTTATTTGTATTGGCATAATTTAAAACTTTATGAAAAGCCTCAATGGCTCGAGCGTAGTCTCCTAAAAAGGCATAAGATTCGCCAATCCAATACCAAGCATCGTCTGCCCAGGAGCTTTCTGGGTATTTTACCACCATTTGATCAAAAAGTGCAATGGCTTTAGACCACTCTTTTTGTTGGAATTGTGCCATGGCTAATCTATACTCTTCGGGAGCCGGAGGGATTTTTGTGGGCATGGGCGCTTTATGAGCGGGATTAAATGTCGGAATGGCTGCTCCTTGAGTTTCTACAGCTTCGCGCAACATATACAGTTCTTCACGCAAAACGGTGATTTGGCTGTGAGCTTCTTCTAGTTGCGCCAAAGGTAAAGTCTGCACAGATGCGGTTAAATCCGCCACGGTTCTTTCTAAAATGCCTACTCTTGTGCTAAGATCGTCTATGCTCAGGCGACATTCCTGCACTAAACGCAGGGCAATATCGCTATTTTCTTTTAACTGCAAAACATCGATTTCTGGTAGCGCAGCGTCTCTATTGCGCACTGGCTGATGGGGCGCACAGGACCAAAATGTTATAATTGGTAAGAATATTAGGCTAAACCACAGAATGCGTTGCAATTGTGTGGAGCTTTTGGTAATTTGTGAATTGTAGTGATCCATATTATCTCCAATAATAAGGTAGCAAAATTCTCTATATATAAGTATATCGGTATTTTACTTTAATTTTGCAATATGATTCTAGTTCGATACATATTACGCGAACATATCGCGCCCTTTATCGCCGCACTATCGGTTATAACATTTCTGTTTGTAATTGATTTTCTGGTGACTCTAATGGATAGAGTTATGAGTAAAGGCTTACCGCCAGCGATAATTTTTGAATTATTTGTGCTAAATTTAGCATGGATTATTGCTTTAGCTGTTCCCATGGCGGTTTTAGTCTCTTGTTTAATGGCTTTTGGCAGGTTTTCAGGAGATTCAGAAATCACAGCGATTAAGGCTGCAGGAATTTCTCCTTTAACTTTAATGCGCCCAGTTTTGTTAGTTTCTACATTGATAATGGTACTACTTACAGTTTTTAATAATTGGATTTTACCAGAAGCTAACCATCGCGCCACGGAATTAATGGTGGCCATATCTAGGAAAAAACCCCATGCTTTTATTGATGAAGGGCGTTTAATCACTGATTTTCCTGGGGTGCAAATTTGGGTGCAGCAAATAGACCAGCATACGGGAGTTTTTAGAGGAGTGCAAATTTTTGAACACGAAGGTGGTGGGCAGCCACGGCTCGTTATGGCAGATAGTGCCACGGTGGAATATCGTGACGGAGGGGCGATAATCATGATGCGTTTGCGCCATGGCGAAAATCATATTTTGGATAAAGATGATCCCCAAAAGTTTTTCCGTATTCGTTTTCAAAACCAGGATTTAGCTATTCGCAATGTGGATGATCGTTTAGAAAGGCAAGAGCGCAAGCATAGGGGGGATAGGGAAATGCCGGTGGAAATGATGTTAGAGGTAGCCCAAAAGGCCCAAGCCAGTTACGACCATGTTTGGGAAGAAAATATGGATAAAATTTGGGATGAATTGCGTACTCTCGACACTTTAATTCGCGGAGATACCTTGTTAGAGTCTCAAGGCTTTGCAGAATTGCCTTTAAGACCTGATTTGGAGCGTTCCGCTAGGGTGCAAGTGCAAAGTTGGGAAAGGGCGCGACACCGCAATGTTTTGCGAGTGGTAGAAAGACTAACCCAAGAAAAAAAGCGCGTGGCTCAATATTGGGTGGAAATTCATAAGAAGTTTTCTATCCCTGTGGCCTGTGTGATTTTTGTTTTAGTGGGCGCCCCTTTGGGAATAATGGCCCGTAGGGGAGGCATTGGCACTGGGGTCATATATAGTTTGCTCTTTTTTATCATTTATTGGGTGGCTTTAATAGGCGGCGAAAACTTAGCCGACCGCTTGATCATCAGTCCGGAATTTGCCATGTGGAGTTCCAATGTATTAATTGGAGTTTTTGGTGTATTTGTAACTTGGTTAATGGTGCGCGACAGATACACAGGCAATAAGTTTTGGCATCGTTGGCAAATTTTCCGCAGAAAAAACAAAAAAGAGGATTCCCCATGAGGTTTTCACGCTACATGGTGGGTAATTTCATTAAGCATTTTATTTTAGTGCTGGGTGGATCTGTACTTATATTTCTAGTTATAGACTTTGTGAGTAATATTCGGGTTTGGCTCAATAAAGGCATGGCAGAAACCAGCGAATATTACTTAAACTATCTTCCCCACATTATTTATTTAATTCTTCCCATAGCGATTTTGATTTCAGTGATTGGCTCTTTGGGAACCATGGCGAGGCATTTAGAACTCACTTCTTACCAAGGGGCGGGTGTGGGTGCGATGCGTATGTTAAGCCCTTTATTGCTTATAGGCGTGTTACTTTCTGGGGGAATGTTTTGGGCGGGAGAAAATATTTTACCAGATGCCAACCATCGCCGATTAGAGATGTTGCAAAATACTTCGCAACGCAAAAGCGCCCAAAGAATCAAAGAAAAATCTAACTTCGTATATGTAAACTCTAATACTCAATCATGGTATTTTAGGTTTTATTCTGGAGTGCATCGCCGGGCGCAAAGGGTGATATTGCTACTTTACGATGCCCAAGGTCATTTAAAAGAAAGATACGATGCTCGTATAATGACTTGGAATGAATTTGATGAATATTGGACTCTACAAGATGGATTTCGTAGGGTTTTTCATCGGGATGGCGTAGTAGAAAACATTAGTTTTAATCATAAGAGCTTGCAAGGAGTAGTGGAAACACGCCCCGAAGATATAATTAATGAAAGGCAGACTGGCGATGAAATGAGTTCGACCATGATTCGCCAACGCATCGAAGTTTTGCGCCGTTCTGGTGAAGAAACTAGCATTATGGAAACTCAGTTACATTTTAAGTACAGCGGCCCTTGGGTTGCAATAATAACCTTGTTAATTGGAGCGTCCCTGGCGCATAGGTATTCTCGCTCTAGTGGAATTTCGCAAAAGTTTGGCATTGGTCTTTTTGTAGCATTTAGCTATTATATATCTATTAAAGTTGGTTTGCAATTAGGTGAAGCTGGTGTTTTAAACCCTTGGTTCGGTGCATGGGTGGGAAACATTGTTTTTGGACTTTTTGCATTGGTGTTGTTATTTAGATCTTTTAGGCTCTAATGTCAGATATTTTCCTTGTACTTGCTGGCTTGATGCTGGGTTTAAGTTTTTTAGGTGGACCTTACCTTTGGTTTATTCCCTTTGGCATAATTGCATTGGTTTTTGGTTGGCTCAACAGACCTAAAAAAATCTTACCTTCGTTAACTAGACCAATTACTGATAAATTAGATAGGCTAGTACGCATTGAATCTAAGGGGACGGAATTTATCTCTCTTGAGGAACTCATAGAAGAAAAATCTTCTCAAACCGTGTTACAACTTTCTAAATCTTGGCAAGAAGTAGAAAATGATGTAGAACAATTTATTTATGAAACATTGGTTTTTTTCAAAAGCATGATGCCCAATGTTTATACCGCTGCAGTTTTTTTCCCTAGTAAAGCTCCTGGTTATTTTGAACTAAAGGCATTTTGCTCTGAATCTTCTGATGTTTTAGAAAAAGCGACTTTATCGCCCAGTCATGGCCTAGTAGGGCAGTTAATTAAAAAAAGAGTGTCTAGGATTTTAGAAGGTGATATTTCTGGTGGTAAAACCCTCTATTACTATCAAAATAATCCTCCTGTGCACTCTATTGCTGCTGTACCCATCATACAAAATCAGCAAACTCGTGGAGCGGTGGTTATAGACTCATTGCAGCACAATGCTTTTGATGGTGAAACCATAACTTTGTTGAAAAGTGTGGCAAAAATTGTGGGAACCACGGCTTACATGAGCTATATGAAGGTAAAAAATCATATAGAAAAGGATCAATACGAAGTTTTGTATCAATATCAGCAAAACTTTTTTCATTCCATGAGTGTGAACGATATTTATGTGCATATTGCTGAGTATATTAAATCTGCCATTCCTTTTGATCGCTTGCTAATTTTAGCTTTAGATCGCCCCAAAGGTGATTCCGGTCGAGTGGTTTACGCCAATGGTATAGATGAAGAATATTTTGAAAACCAAACTTTTACTTTAAGTGATGAAGGTTTACTGATTTTATCTATGATTCGCAACACGCCCATGGAGCGAAGCATAGAAGAGCCCACCATTAGGATAAAAAGATCCGAAAAACAAACAGATTTGATTCGACATATATTGGTTTTACCAATAATTACAAATTCAGATGAAAATAAAGCCGAGATGGTAATTTCTTTAGAAAGGCGCGCCCCTGCGCGTTATAGTAGTCACGAAATGGGATTGTTAAAGCCCATTGCAGGGGCGGCGGGTTTTGCTTTTATGCGCACTAGAGCTTTTGAAGAGAAAGAAGAACAAGCTAGCCGTGATGGCCTTACGGGATTAATTAATCATCGCACATTTCATCAAAAATTCCGTGTAGAAAAACTACGAGCTAACCGTCAGGGCACAAATATTGGTTTATTGATGACCGATATAGATAAGTTTAAGAATATAAATGATACTTATGGGCATCCAGCTGGGGATATTGTGATTCGCACCATTGCGTCAATTTTATGTAAAGAGGTCCGTAACGATATAGATGTGGTAGCTCGCTATGGCGGTGAAGAATTTGTGATTATGCTAGTAGATGCCTCATCCCAAAGTCTAAGAGATACAGCGGAAAGAATACGCCACTCTGTGGAGCAAAAATTATTTGAAATTGAGCGTATAGAGCCCATTCGTTTAACCATAAGCATAGGCGTGTTTTTAATTACCCCCGAACACGACGATATTCGCAAAGCATTAGAATTTGCCGACAAAGCTCTTTATAAAGCTAAAAATACCGGACGCAATAAAGTGGTGGAGTATAGCTGATGTTTTTAGGCGTAGATTGGCTGGTTTTAATACTTTATTTAGTTGCATCTGTTTTTGTGGGTTTATGGGTTTCTAGGGGAAAGAAAAACTTTAGCGATTATATGTTAGGCGGAGGGAAAATCCCTTGGGTAGCTGTGGGTATAAGCATCATTGCCACCTCCGTAAGTGCCACAACTTTTTTAGGTGCACCGGCCGATGTATATGCCGAAGATATGACCTTTTTAATGTTTAATATTGGTGCTTTTATCAGTATTTTTATAGTGGGTTATGTTTTTATTCCTCGATTCAGAGGTTTATCCATTGTTTCCGCTTATGAATTATTAGAAGTGCATTTTAGTCGCGGAGTGCGTCGGGTGGCAGCGGTTTTTTATAGTTTGCATTTAATTTTACGCACGGGAATTTTGCTCTATGCACCTTCTTTGGTTTTATCGAAGATTTTAGATATTAATATCATATATGCCATATTGTGCTCTGCGATTTTTGCCACGATTTATACCTGGTATGGGGGGATAAAAGCGGTGATTTGGACTGATGTTTTGCAATTTGTGGTGTTTTTTGTGGGGGGCTTGTTTGTACTATGGTTGGTAGCTGATGTGGTGGGTGGTTTCGGTAGCCTGTATTCTTTGGCTAGCAATGCCGGCAAAACCAAATGGTTCAATCCCTCTTTAAATCCTGGTGAAGCTCGTACGCTCATTTCTGCGGGTTTTGCCTATGCGGTGCTAGAAGTTGCTATTAGGGGCTGCGATCAACAGTTTGTACAGCGATATTTAAGCTGTAGCGGGGCCAAAGAGGCCAATAAATCTAGCGTCCTATCAATGGTTTTGGGAGTTGTGGTTTCATTGGTGTTTTATTGGGTGGGCGCAGCATTATTTGTGTATTATCAAGTGGTGAATCACGCTAAATTGCCCGTTGGTACCGATGTTAATCAAGTGTTTCCACATTTTATTTTGCATGGTTTGCCCCCTGGTTTAACAGGTTTAGTGGTGGCGGCTATTTTTGCCGCTGCCATGAGCAGTCTTTCTAGTGCCATTAACGCATTAGCAAATACTACTGAAGTAGATATTTTAGGGCGAGATCCTCAGGATCCCAAAAGTTTGGGAAGAGCCAAAATATGGACAGTCCTTTGGGCCACAGTGGGAGTGGTGGCAGCAGTGATTGCGGCCTATGCTTCGGGTTCACTTTTGCAAAAAGCTTTGTTTTTTACAGGGTTATTCACCGGACCTTTGCTCGCTATATTTATACTGTCTTTTTTCAGACCTCGTACCAACCCTGCAGTGGTGATTTTCGCCTCTGTTTTGGGTATGTTTAGCTTAATTTTGTTTAATGCAGTGCCTGTTTTCCCAAATTATGTGCCACCTTTTGGCAAACTCCTCTCTTGGCCCTGGAATCCTTTGATTTCTTTTAGTGTAGCCGTGATAAGTGCAGTTTTAATAGATTTCATTATTCCCCGGGCTAAAGTTAATGTTACCGCTTGATAATCGTCATGATTTTTTTATGCGCCAGGCCCTTCGCCAAGCAGAAATGGCCTACGAAGCTGGTGAAGTTCCTATTGGTTGCGTGATAGTTAAAGATGGTAAAATAATTGGCCGGGGTCGCAATCAAGTGGAAGCTTTGCAAGATCCCACTGCCCATGCGGAGATTTTGGCTATTACCGCAGCTAGTGCTACTTTAGAAAATTGGCGCTTAGAGGACTGCATTTTATATGTAACTTTAGAACCTTGCCCTATGTGCGCTGGAGCGATTCTAAACGCTCGCATATCCCAGGTGGTTTACGCATCCCCTGATCAGCGTTTTGGAGCTTGTGGTACCCAAACCAATGTTTTGGAGAAAAACGCCCTTAATCGTCTTGTAAAAGTGAGTGGGGGAGAGTACTATGCAAGTGAAGCTTTGGCTTTAATAAAGGAGTTTTTTCAAGAAATGCGCTTTCGCAAAGGAGATTCAGGGAAAAAGAAATCCAATTAGCTCCACAAATGCTGGATAAAATTTCCTAAGCCCCGTAAAAAACTTTGGGCTCTGCGATCATAATTATGTTGGCTACGCGTTTCAGCATGAAAAACTTCACGCCATTGAAAATCTTCTTTTTTTAGGGCTTCCCGCTGTTCGTTGCGTCGCAACCCGCCTTGCTTTACCCAACTCACAATGCGTTGCAGTTCTCCCGCATCCAAATAAATCCCATGATCCCGGCATTGATCAATGATAATACCGCTGGAATCTCCAAAATTCATCCTGTTCATGACTTTTTGGCAAACTGGACATTTCACATATTTTACTGCCTCGTTGCGAGGGATTTCTTTTAGCGCTCCTAAGCGAATATGGTCGATGGTATGTACTAACTTATCGTGGTCGTTTATTATTAAATCTATTTCACCATTATCTAAAAATATGCCCAAACAGTTATCACAACGCTCTATATAAAAAGGAGCTTCAGAACTTCTGATGTTTAAAGTTTGCATCACTTGGTCACAACCTGCGCAAATCCTTTCCTCCTCCGGTTCATGAAGGGTAAAATAGTGGCCTTTTAGATCCACATCGTTAATTCCCCCGCAGTAGGAACATTTAATAGCACCGTGTCCCAAAGGAGCGTTGCAGTGTTCGCATTTTCCAGATTTTGTGCTCATTTCAATGGGGGAGGGATGTTATCCAAAGCATCTTTGAGTTCAGGGAAGTTATGGGCCTTTTTCCAATCAGCCAATTTGGGCTTCCAAGTGGGAGTTTCAGAATTTATAGTGCCTTCAGCAATCATTTTTTTTAATGCTTCTAAGCTATGGGGGCCATTTCGTTTGCCATTTAGTGCCACCCACCATTCTCCTACAGGCGGTGGTGGTGGAGAGACATTTTGAGGAGCGCTTTGCGTTTGAGGACTCATAGCAAAGCCCACGCCCATCCCCATGGCGGCTCCAGCGCTACCAGGGTTTTCCGCAGCTTTTTCCATGGCTGTCGCCGCTTGATACTGGCTGAATTTGTCTAAATCTCCAATGGTATTCATAGAAGATTTTTTGTCTATGGCGGTGCTTAGCTCTAGAGGAAGACTGATATTTTCGATAAAAACATTGTTGATTTCTAAGCCAAATTCAGCAAAAGTTTGCGCCACTTGATTGCGTAATAGTTTCGCCAAATCTTGGTAATGAGCGCTCAAGCTAGTGGCAGGTATTTGCGCTTCGCCGAGAATATTGGCAAAAGTAGAAACGATTATAGCGCGCAGCTGGGAATGAATATTTTTTACGCTATAAATGCTGTTAGTTCCAATAAGTTGCTTTAGCATCAATGCTGAATCTGTGATGCGAACCACAAAATTGCCATAAGCTTTAATGCGCAAAACTCCTAATTCTGGGTCTTGGACAATAATAGGGTTGCTAGTGCCCCATTTTTGGTCTGTGAAAAGCTTAGTATTGGTGAAATATACTTCGGCTTTAAAAGGACTGTTTAGAGCGTATTTCCAGCTTTTTAAGCTAGTTAGTACCGGCAAATTAGCTGTTTCTAGTTGATGAGTACCCGGACTAAAAACATCAGCGATTTGGCCTTCGGAAACAAAAACAGCCATTTGTCCAGGGCGCACAATAAGTTGGGCTCCATTTTTAATTTCATCTTGATAACGAGGAAAACGCCACACCATAGTGTCAGTACTTGGATCATTCCATTCGATTATATCAATGAATTCACCGCGAATCTTATTTAATAAAGACATTGCAAACTCAGGTTAATGGTTTATTTTTGCAACCAAATATTCCATAAGGTGCGCCGTGGCCGCCACATAAGCCAAGCGGTGGGTCCCAATAAAATCAGGTCGCGGATTAGTGAAGTCCAAGTTTCGTCTTTGCCTTGGGCTCCTTCGATGGCAAAACAACCGCAGATTATACCGAGATCGTGCCATAAAGCATATATCAAAGCAATGATAAAAGCGATGAACATTCCTAGAATTAAACTAGCATTTTCTCTCACAAAAGGAGTGAAAATTAATGCTACACCTGCCCAAAATTCAATTTGAGGTAAAAATAGCGCAAAAGGATTGACTAAGTTGTGGGGTAAAAACTGATATTGCGCCACCAAAGTGGCAAATTCTTTAGGGTCAGCGATTTTAAATATAGAAGCAAAAATAAACATGCCGCCTAAACCTAAACGCAAACAAGTCTCTATGGCTTTGATCGCAAAACTTTTATGTAAAAAATACGCAGGAATTACCAACAAGCCTCCCACTAGACACTCTATTACACCTATATGCATGGAGTAGCGGTACAGTTTAGGAAATTGCTTGTGTAAAACTTCAGCCCAAGAAAATGTATCTGAAAAGGATATTTCAAAAATACCTAGAGTTATAAATAGTACAGAAAGTATAACGAAAATTAACGAAGCAATTAGTCTTTTAGTAGTCTCCTGTGCCATTAATAGCCCTCCGGAACTTCTAAAATCTCTTGTCCGCCAATCCAGGCGACTTTTCTGCTTTCTTCCACGCGTAAATTATTGCTAATAGATGTTATCAGCGAAAGTAATAGTATAAATACTAGATAAATCCAGCGAAAATCCTTTATAAAATCTATAGTTAACTTTTTTATAAACTCCATGAATTGGAATTTACTAAAAACAAGAAAAAAAATCTACTTTGGTGGCAGAGTTAATAAGATTTTACCCATGCGTGTCCCTTCTATTTTAAGAATTTTAACTTTGCACACGCCTAAGTTTAATTCTGTGCCAGGAGCGGGTAAAGATTCTAAGGTGCTGTGAATAAGGCCGCTTAATGTTTCCACATGGGAATCTTCTGGAGCTTTTAGCGCAATGCCCAATTCATCTTCTAAGTCGCCTAAGGTTATTAGGGGGTTGATAATAAATTTGCCGTCTTTAAGTCTTTTTATTTGCAATTCTTCATCTAAATCATCTTCATCGCGAATATCGCCGACAATTTCTTCTAAAATATCTTCCATGGTGACTAAACCAGCTGTGCCACCATATTCATCTATCACAATGGCGATTTGGTTCCCCGTGCGTCTAAAATCTTTAAGCAAGTCGTCTATTTTTTTGTTGTAGGGAACAAACATTGCCGGTTTTACAATGCTTTCTAGTTTAAAAGAATCTTGGTGATTTTCTGTAAACCAGTGAAGAAAGTCGCGGTTATGCAAAACTCCAACAATATTATCGATGGATTTTTTAAATACAGGAATACGAGAGTGGCGTTCATGATTTAATACCTTGGTAACAGTCTCTAAAGGCGTATTGGATTCTAAAGAAAACATATCGACTCTGGGGGTCATAATTTCACGCACTGGAGTTTCGGCAAAATCAAAGATATTTAGAATCATTTGTTTTTCTTCATCTTCCAATAAATTGTCTTCTTCTGCTGTGGTATCACTGGCTAGCATTTCTCGTTGATCTTCGGTTAAAAAGCTTAAACGGTGGTCATAACCCATGATTTTGAGTAATAAATCAGAAAACTTTCGCACTAAAATAGCCAGATGTTTAAAAGGAAAACTTGATATTTTAAATAGAATTAAAGTGATTCGAGCTAAAGAATAGGGGCGCAAATTGCCAATTAAAGTAGGGATAAAAATAGCAGTGCTATAAATAATTACCCCAATTAAGATGATTTTAATTAAAAAATTAGCCCAAAGAAAAGGGGTGATTTGGGGAAAGAAGTTGTAGAGAATTAGAAATGCAAAAATACTAGAAATGGCATTACAGACAATGCGGCCAATGGATACGGTTTCAAAAAAACGCATGGAGTTTGCAGTGCGTTGAATTTTATTTAGATGTTTTTTTGTGTCCCGCGATTCGTCGAAGTTTGCTGATACTATGCCAAAAATTACTTTTGCCAAAGTCAAAGAAAAAGAGAAAAGTAGGGATAAAAACAGTACTAAAAATAATGTGTTTACATTAAATATTNNTAGTATTAAAAAAAGCGTTTTTACACTAAATATGGGAATGCTCATGGTTTTTTACCTAGGGCTATGGCGTGATAATATTGTTCTTGGGAGCGCATTTTTAGGCGATCATTGGCTTTGATATGATCAAAACCAGCCAAATGCAGAGTTCCGTGTATAATCATGCGTAATAATTCTCTGTAATAGCTTATTTGATAGCGATTAGCTTGTTTTTTTACTTGAGCTTCAGCTATATAAATTTCACCTAAAATGTCTTTGGTGTTCCACTCCATAGAAATTACATCAGTAACTTTGTTTTGTTTTCTAAATTCATTGTTGATTGATTTGATGGTTTCATTGGTGCATAAAATAAAATTAATATCACCATGGCATTGGTGATCATTCACAATTTGACTCACAACAGGCTTAAACTTTTTTATCCAAGGAAATGGTCTAGAGCCTCGCTCGCGGAAAAAGTGTGAAACACTCATTTTTTAGGGAAACCACCGCTGGAGTATTTCAACCATTTTTTTAGCTTGGGCCGCAGAACTGATGTTAAATCTGCTGCGCTGCCTCAGCGTGCCATCTCTTTTTTGAAAACGGCGAATGGTAGCTTTAGGTTCACCAAATTCTCCAGTTCTAGGATTTAATTCTTGGTATTTAAATAAAATAGTTTGCCAAGCGCCTTTAGAAAGATATTCTTTGGAAAGCTCTTTTATTACCAGTTGACCATCGTCATCATAGTATTCTATGGTAGGTTCTTCAGGATTGGCTTCAGGTTCTTTATCTAATTCTATATTCATAAGACTAAAATAATAAACATTTTTAATTAATAGTAATGATTTATATTTAAATTTAGGATAATAATAATTCATGCGGAGGTTTTTGTGGTACATAAAAGCATAAAGTTACCATTGATACTTGTCTTAGGTGTTCTAATATCAATTTCTTGGGGAAAACTAGACTTACATGTAGAAAATGTGGTAGGTAAAGCATTTGTGAAAACACCGCGACAAAATTCTTGGCGAGATTTGCGAGTGGGAACTAAAGTTCGTGAAAAACACACAGTTCGTACAGGTTTTGAAACTTCTTTAGATTTGCGTTTTCCTGATGCGTCTATCATAACTTTAGGCGAAAATACTACTGCGGATTTTCATACTTTAGTGGCCTCTGCTAAAGGTACGCAAACTAAACTAAAAATAAAAAGTGGATCGGTGGCATTTAATATAAAAAAGTTAGCCACGCAAAAATCTTCTTATGAATTCGAAAGTAGCACAGCCACAGCGGCTATTAGAGGAACTACTGGGGCATTTAGTGCACGAGGGTCTCGATCTGTGGCTTATTTGCATACAGGAATGTTAGAAATGAAAGACAATGCAGGAAAAACAGTTAATATTGAGCAAAAGCAAGTAGCATTGCAAACAGATGAAGGGTTTGTGGTATTGCCTTTACCTGAAAACTTGTCTGATTTGAACTCGTTAATTGATGAATATTTAAGCGATAGCACTAGTTTACCCACAGATTCGGCAGTAAATACCATGATAACAACGCTAGCTGAACAAACTAAGCAGAAAAATATGCTTTGTACCATGGACCCAAGCCCCACCGAATTAAAAGCTACTCGGATCCGTTTAAGTGGAAATGCCATGCCTGGCGCTACAGTATCCACTGACAATATTTCCACAGTAGTGCCCGAAAATGGTAAGTGGAATTTAGATTTAGCTTGGCCTTTAGAGCCTGCAGGAATCAAAGAATTTGCAGTGAAAATGACTAAAGGCGGCATTAGTTTAGATTGCGGTCTAGCTCGATTTAATTATGTACGCCCCATAGCGCCCCTTAAACTAAATTTGCAAACGCCTAAAAACATAAATATTTGCCAACCAGTGAGTATTTCTGGTAATTACCAAGGTCATGGAGCGCAGCTTGTTCTTAAAGTCGGGAGTAGGAGGATTAATCTCAGCAGTGCCACTGGAGATTTTAACTATCCCTTAGTGCTCACGGACAAAAATCGAGACTGGAATTTAAAAGAAGTAGTTTTAGAATTATCTAATGGAGAAACCACCGTGAGTGAGGTGATTTCTGTAAGCGTAGATCGTAAATGCAGAGCCGTAAATACCATGGCGCCTGAATTGTCAGTGGCTTTCAATGAAAAACGCTGCATAGGCTTTTTAAGTGCAACCAAACTAATTGACGATGAAGCCGATATAAAAATAGAAGCTGGAGGAGAGGAAATCTTTAGTTTAAAGGCGGCTTCAGATGTACGCAATCATCAGTTTGCTTTAAAACCAGGTACCTATGATTATAGTTTCAGTGCAGTGGATCAAGCTCGAAACACTACCTTACAAAGACATGCCCAAATTCAATGCTATCCCGATGAGAAGTTTAGTGTTAGCATTGCAGGGCCAGCGGTAGAAGTTCTAAAAATTCCACCACCTCCTCCTAATCACAAGGGTGGCATCAAAAGAACTATACAAACTAGAATTTTAAATATACCAGAAAACAATCCAGATTATATAAAGACTGTAACTTTTAAATTCAACAATAGGATTATTCGCCAATATAAAGAAAAGCAAATCCGTGAATTAAATTTTTATATAGATGTGGATCTAGATAGGGGTGGAACTAACAAGTTCGCAGTAGAAGTAGAACATAAGAGTGGCCGCGTGCGCACCGCTCAAAAAGAATTTGTGTTTAAATAGAGGTTATTGTAAATGTTTAACAATTTTAGAATACTTTTTTTGCTTTTATTAAGTGCAAATATTCTCTTTGCTCAAGATTCTACTCAGGTTGAAAGTGCAGACACACTAGCTACGGCTAAGGATGATACTACCCTTGCAAAGGCTATGGTCGCGGTTGATAGTATCGATGCGCCAAAAGCTAAAGAGACAGTCTTAAAAGATTCTATGCTTGCAGGGTTATCAACTATTACAATTTTGAATAAGAGCACCCTAACTGGAGTTTTATCAAAAGCAAACTCTCCTTATTTGATTGTAGGGGTTGTACAAGTACCAGCAGGAGAAGAGTTGGTTGTAGAGGAGGGGGTGGAAGTGCATTTTAGCCCTCAGCGCAAGAGTGGTCTCCAAGTTTTTGGAAGTTTAAAAGTTAGCGGAACAGCCGCTGAACCAGTGCGTTTTTCGTCCATGTCTAACAATCCAACTGCAGGGGATTGGGACCGTATTCAAATTACGGGTAATAAACCATCAGAATTAAACTTTGTGGAAATTTCCCATGGGGATGTGAGTTTGCACATAGAAAACTCCTCCCTAGTATTAAATAATGTTAAAATAAACAATTCAGCTTCGAGAGCTATATATGCCCGTAATTCCCAACTAGAAATTAATAGTGGAGAAATTTCTCACAACAAAGACCTTGCTATTCATTTGGCAAATTCTAGTTATTTCCGTGCTCAAAAACTCAACTTGCATCATAACAATACAGCTATTGCCGCCATGGATCACAGTTTTATGAGTTTATTAGGTAGTAACATTACAGATAATAACAATGCTTTGTTTTTACTGCCCCAAGCACATTATGAACTTGCCAACAACAAAATAGAGCAAAATAAAGTTGCTGTTGTTAGTCCCAGTGGTTTTGCTCCAGAGTACAGAAAGGGCATAAAGAATAATGGTCAAAATCTTCAGCGCATACCTGAAGCCATAGCCCAAAATAGATTTCCAGAAGTGAATCTATACAGTGATTTTTTACTTTATGAGGCAGTTCATGGAGGAGATACCGTGGCTACTGAAGAGGAAACTTGGAATTTATACGGAAATATAGGATACGGAGGAGGATATTCTAAAGTAATAACTAAAAAGAACCGCAGCGGAGAACCTCAAAGTTCTTTGCGTGGCATAGTTGCTCCAGGGGAAAAGTATCCTAATATCTTTGCCCCAGAAAGCTTTTTTGCGGATGCTTATGCTTATATGTTTTTAGAAAGTTCTGCAGGGCGTAGTATAGAGTTTCAAGGGGAAATGGAGAGTAATCGTTGGAATTATTTTAGAGCACATCCGGTATTTGCTCGCTATAGCTCTGATTTACAAAGTTTAACCTTGGGTGATTTTAATGCTAGTTTAAGCCCGATTTTTGTGGATGGATTTAATGTGTTGGGAGCAAACTATCAACTTGATCTTAAAGTCGGAGAGCGCAGCAACTCGTTTTTTGGTTTGCAAGCCTTTGTGGGGGAAAGTCAAAAACCTTTAGCTTTGGATGCACGCCATCCCGATATTTTTGGCCAATACACTGAAGAAGGGCAAGCTATTCCCCAAGAACTATCAGCTATGGGAAGCGTTTATTTGCGCCCTCTAAACAACACTAAAATGCAAGTAGGAGCTTTATTTGCTGAGCGCAAACGCGAAGATTTATTGGTTCGCTACGATATCGGTAAAGTACAAACTGCAGAGCCTGTGGTAGATGCTAATAACTATTTTGCGTCTTTAAACTGGCACAATGCCCTAGAAAGCTTTGGTGTAAGGGCAGATATGGCAGTGGGCAAAGCGGATACCGCTCAGGCTTTAACGCAAAAAATCATGGATGAGATTTTTATGCGTGAAGGTTTGCGCACAGTCTCTTTAGTTGCAAATCCCTGGTTAGAACAGGGGAGTTATGCCATAAGATCTGCCAGTAATGATCAAATATATGAGATTTTTAACAGAAACATTTCTTTATCTAAAGCCCAAGATTCTTTGATTGTTTTAATGAAAGAAGTAAAGAAAAAACAAGCAGCAGCATGGAAAGAAATAGAAGCTGATCGCACTGGGGGAGTTAATTGGTCCAAGGAACATTTAGCTGCGAGATTATCTTTGGATTGGAAACTATCTTGGCTAGATTTAAACTTTTATGGTCAATATTCTGGTTTAAACTATATGTCTCCTGGAGCTAACTCTTTGTTGCAAAACAGCAGGGAATATGGTGTTTTAGGCTTTTTAAACCCCTGGGAATCATGGCAGATTTCAGTAGATTACATGGCTTTAGCAGAAAATGCTAGCGCTGAATCTTCCACAAATTTTTTCGGGCTTTACGAAGGCTCACTTTTGGGTTTAGATCCTAATGAAGATTGGGAAAAAAAGCATATTATGGATGAAAATCGCTTGCGTTTTAGTCATGACTTCAATATGAATAATAGCTTTAACTTAAGTGAAAAATTAAATATGGATTTGAGTTATGGCTTTTTCAAAACTTCCCAAAATCAGCCTCGCACTTTAAATATCACCGAAAAATTTCCCGAGTTAATTTTAATAGACCCTTGGTTTGCTCCTCGTAAAGACAAGAAAACTACTAAGTATATCATTGAAGAAAAAGAGCATGAATTGGATTTAGACAGAGTTAATGAATTAGAAAGTGTTATAAGCACCCATGGCCTAGATTTGGCTCAGGGTTATCGGGAAGATTATCATATACACCGAATAGCAGCTGGAATTCAGTGGCATAAGAAGAATTTTATTTGGCGTTTAGGTGCTGAAACTCGTTTGAGTTTTGAAAGTTCAGATTTCGAACAAAAAGTCCTCTATGACTACGATTGGCAAGACAGCACTCTAGCTAAATTAGCTTGGTTTCCCCATGGTAATAGTTGGGTAGAATACAGCTATCCTATGTCTTTGAGTACGGTGGTTGCTGGTTTGACCAATCATTTGAGCTTTACTCCTCGTTGGCGTCATTTTGACACCCAAGGGGAAGAAGAAAGGGAGTGGAACCTGTCTAACAATTTGGAATTAAAGATAACCCCTCGCTATACTGCACTTTCAGACCTCTATTGGGTGAGATCTAAGCAGAAATACCAGCAATTAGAAGAGTTTGAACATCAAAATCTTGATTTAAGTTTGGGTTTGAGGGTGAATTGGAAGTGGAACTTCTACTCTGAATTTATGTTAGTAGGTAGTCGAGTTTGGCATAGTGATAACCCACAAAACGAATATCGCTCTGGTCTAGCAAAAATAAGCTTCCATCACATATTTTAACCTTATACGCCCTGCGGGGCGTTTTTTATTGTAACTTATAGTTTATGATGAACTTCTTATTTGCATTAGCTGTGCTATTATTTTTCTTTATTGCACTTTCATTGAAATTGATGCTTAAAGGCGAGTCAGCTTTAGGGTGTGGTTGTGGGAGTTCTAGTAATGAATCCTCCTGCTCCACTGGAAGTTGCGCTACCACAGAGTGCAGTACTTGCACTATTGTAACAGAACCTATAGAAAAATCTTAAACTTATCAGTTAAGTTTTCTTTTTCTAGCTCTTTTTTAACTTTTTCGATTATATACTTGCGTCCGTATTTCATACTGAAATGTTTTAAGACTATAGTTTGTTCAAAGTTATTATTTTGGTGTTTTTTATAAGCTCTAATAATCTCTTGTAAATGAGTGTGTTGCCTTAGTCTTGCCATTTCTTCTTCATCGTCATCAATAAAAGTACACTCTAAAATAACCACAGGAGATTCCCAAATATGACTCTGCTCTAGCAGGCTTTCCCCCGTGCAGTCGCCAATATAACTCACTTGATTTTCGTAAACTTCTCGAGTGATTTCTAACCCTTCCTTGCGTAAAGCTATGATTTCGTCGCGATTGAGCTTTAAATACTCATCTTTAAGCTTTTTTTTGTGCAGGGCTACAGTGAATCCCATGGAGGGGATGGAGTGCTTTACATGAAAACCTTTAAAAACCAAGTCAGGTCTATGGGCGAAGGCATGCCATTCCCCAGGTTTGACAGGGAATATTTTGGGAAATTCAACTTTTTCTGGATTTACTCCTTGAAAAATAGCTTCGTACCTAATCCAATTTAAAGCATCTTTATGAATTTCTTCAGGGAGATAGTAAAAGGCATCGTGGTGTACATTCATCATTCTGCGTAAACTGTGATGGCGCAATAAACAACGGCTGTGATCGCCATGGGCATGGCTTAAAAAAATATGATTTAAACCAATAGCTGAAAGAGGACATTCTCCCATATCAAAACACAAATTTAAGTCTGGCATTTGCATATAAGAACTTAAACCAGAAATGCTAAAGCCTGAAATCCTCAAGCCATTAGCTTTTAAATGCACTTGTTGCAATGCATTGTGATGAGCCGCACCTTTTAATGATTTAGGAGAGGATGTAGTTTTTTTTGAATTCGGCGGGGGTGTTGAACGTTTCATCGCGATGGGTGCTAAAAATTTCTAAAGGGTGGGGGTTAACCACTTCCCAACAACCTTGATCTATTTCAGAATGTAATTGATCAGGGGACCAGCCAGCATATCCAAGTATTATTCTAGTGGTATCATTGGAAAATAGATCTAAAATAGGTATTTGCTCGTTGTCTGCGACAATTTTTAACCAAATACCTGATGAAATCTCTGGCGTATGCTCAAAAAATGGCTTGCCTATTTCTAAAACATGCACAGAATCTTCTTGGACAGGGCCGCCATAAAAGAACCTAAAAGGTTTGCGTTTTTTTGCATTAAAACCGGCAAAAACTTCGTCTATGGGAATGCGTGCGGAACGATTAATCACAAAACCGAAAGAACTTTCGTCTGAATGTTCCACTAAAAAAATCACGGTGTCCTCAAAGTAAGAACCGCTAAGCACATCTGTTGCTAGTAAAAAACTTCCGTTAATTGGGTACATATTTATAAATATTAATATACTATTTATACGCAAAATGTGTGAGTCTAAAGCTACGAATATGCTTATCTTAGGGCTAAATGCCATGATAGTGCGATAATTAGCACAAAACTCCCTACACCAAGGCCGTCCAGCATACGCCATTCTCCTGTTTTTACCCAAGGGCGTGGAAGTGCAAGTCCAGTAAACATACCCAGGAATAAACCGTAGAAATGAGCTAGAATATCGCTGTTTTCCCCTAAACCCATCATAATAGCGATAAATAAAGAACTAAAAAAGGCTTCAAAGCGTTTGAACTTTCCAATAGTGTTCGGAGCTAAAAGTCGCCATTCTATAGAGGCCATAACGCCGAGAGCGGCGAAAACAAAAGTGGAAAATCCTAGAGAGTTAAAATTGGTTTTCCAAGTCCAAGCTACGCCAAAATTAGCCACCGCGGCGGTGATTAAAATAGGGGTGGCTAAACGGCTTAAATTTATGCGCCCCGAAAGCAAACTTAAAATAAAATATCCAGAAATTAAATTACTAGCTAAATGATGGCTATTGGCGTGTAAGGTTTGTGCAGTGATGGTGCGAAACCAATCGCCTTGCAGTACTGCGCTAGCTTTGTTTATGCCGTGTATGCGCAGGGTATAAACTTCTGCGCTGAGTACTGAAATTATGGTGGGAACCAGCAAAATCCACAAAGGTTGTAAGCTTAATCTTAGGGGAGGAAGGGCAGCAATTTCATTTTTAAAAGTGTTTTCTCGTTCATAGAGCTCTATTTGCTTTACTGCAGCGTATAAATGATCTTCTTCTACTTTAATTTCCCAGATTCCGTCTTCGTTTTTTATAAAAATATGGGGAATACTCTGGCTAGAAAGCACCAAAGACCAAGTTCGTACTTGGGAAGCGGTACCGCTTTGAACTATCATCATATCGGCATTGCGATCTAACGCTGCCATTTTAAACAGGGCTAAAAGAGTTGAAGTTAAAATCTCTGTATAAGCTTTTAAAGCCCGCTCTCTGAATAAAATTAATAGCTGCTTGTTTGCTGCGAAGCCCTCGGGAACGCAATACATTTTCTTCTATAACAAAACTGTTTATATCGTTGGCACCACTGTAGAGCGCCATTTCGCCAAGCTCTGGTCCCATAACTAAAATAGAGGCTTCTATATGCTTAATGTTGTCTAAAAACAGCCGACACAATGCCACCATTTTTAAATATTCATCTCCGCGTATATGGCGCAAGTAAAAATCTTTGGTTTGAGCTTGGAACTTCCAAGCCACAAAGGAATTAAAACCACCGGTGGCATCTTGCTGGGTGCGGATAGCGTTTAAATGTTCAATGATGTCCGCAGAACTTTCGTCGGAGCCAAAAACGATATTGGCGGATCCCTCCAGCCCTGCTTTATGGCATTCCCCCATGACTTGGCACCACAATTCTGCGCTCAATTTGTGCGGAGAAAGCTTTTTACGCATGGATTCGCTGAGAATTTCCGCTCCAGCTCCTGGCACGGAGCCTAAACCAGCTTTTTTTAAGAGTTCTAGTAAATCTTTTAGGGGCATTTGCCAATGTTGGGCATAGCGCCAAAGCTCAATGGGGGAATATCCCCGCACATGCATACCCAGATCGTGATGCAACAAGTTTAGTGCGTCTAAATGATATTGCAGTTCTATGCCTGTGTGTACGCCTCCCTGAAACATTATCTGATTTGCCCCTTGTTTTTTCGCTTCTAAAGCCTTGCTTTTAATTTCTTCTAAACTTAAAACATAAGCTTGTTTAGAATTGACTTCATTTTTAAAACTGCAAAAGCTACAGTTTACATCGCATACATTAGTGTAATTAATTAGCCTATAAGCAGTAAAACTCACCTCTAATTTGGGTAAAAGTTGTAAGCGACGGGTGTGTCCAGCTTCCACCACTTGGGTCCAAGGGATGTTTTCCCAGATTTCTAGGGCATCGTCGCTAGTTAAGCGTTTTCCTTGAAGGGCTTTTTGTAAAATGGGGTGCATTACATGGCCTCAATGGGATACACTCCTAACATAGTTAACACATCTTTTAACACAATTTGTGTGCATTGCACTAAAAACAGGCGGGATTTTTCTTCTGCAGAGCCTAAAACGCGATTATGGTGCACAAAGCGATGGGCTGCTTCGGCTATTTCCAAGGCGTATTGGGCTAAAAGCGCAGGCTCATCGTGTTCTACGGCTTGGCTAATGCGAGTGCTTTTACGGTCGATAATACGCACTAATTCCATGCTGTAATCGTCGGTGAGGTGGAACCAATCTACCTGGGAAAGCTCCACTTGGTAACCCGCCCGGCGTTGAATGGAGCAAAGTCTCACATGGGCATTTTGCAAATAGGGGCCAGTGGCACCTTCAAAACTCAGCGCACTATCCCAATCGAATTTCACATCCATCAAACGGCGGTTTTTAAGGTCATTAAAGGTCAGGGCCGAAACGCCAATTTGCATAGCTACATGTTCGGCATCGGGTAAATCTGGGTTTTTTTCTTGGATTTGTTCTAAAATCTTTTCTTGGGCAGCGGCTATAACATCACGCAACAAGCTAGCGCTTCCAGTGCGAGTTTTGCCTTTTTCCCATTTGCCATCTTCATTTTGATGTAAAATTAGCCCAAAAGGGATATGCACCATGTTTTTTGACCAAGCATAGCCCATTTTGTTAAGCACCGCAAAAACTTGCTTGAAATGTAGTGCTTGGCCTTGATCCACCACATACAAGCAACGGTCAAAAGCATACTCTTTTTGCCTATAAATAGCCGCAGCTAAATCTCTGGTGGCATAAAGGGTGGAACCATCGCTTTTGCGGATTAGGCAGGGGGGTAAATCCAAGTCTTCGAGCATGACCACTTCGCGTTCTTGGCTTACTTCGAGAAGATTTTTGGCTTTAAGTTCGTCTATTACTGGAGGGATAAGATCTTCAAAAAAGGATTCCCCAGTGTAATAGTCGAAATCTACGCCTAATTGCTTATAAATGCGGCGCAATTCTTTGAGGGTGGCTTCTTTAAAAGCCTCCCACAAAGAGCGGTAAAACTCATCTCCAGCTTCTAGTTTGGCAAAAACTTCACGAGCTTCGTCTTCCATTTCTGGTTTTTTTTGCGCAGCTTTTGAAAACTGCGTGTAAAGCAGGTTTAATTCTTTGACCGTGAGCTTGGCTAAGCTCTCGACATCTGTGGGTAATTCGGCCCGCAAGTACATAACAATAAGCTTTCCAAACTGCGTGCCCCAGTCTCCTAGATGGTTTATGCGTATAACCTTATAGCCAGCGGCTTGGTAGATGCAACTCAGAGCATGACCAATCATGGTACTGCGAATATGGTGAAACGCTAATTCTTTGCCAATATTCGGGCTGGAATAGTCGATAATCACGGTTTTATTTTGCGAAGGGAGGTGTCCGAACTTTTCTCCTTGTTCAGCCACAGCGCTAAGAATTTTTTGCAACAATATTTGTGGATCTATATAATAGTTAAGATATCCATTTATAGCTTCACATTTAGAAACACTACTGGGCAAAGATATTTGCTTGCTGAGATCTTCCGCTATGATTTTCGGAGCTTTGCGCAAAGTTTTGGCTAAACTAAAGCAGGGGACGCTAAAATTACCATGTTGAGGGTCTTGGGGGATAGTCATTAAACCCAAAACTTGCTCTTTGGTGAAAAGCTCTGTGTTTGCAAGTGCTTCTGCGATTTCTTGCTTAAATAAATTCGTCGCCACTGTCTTCTCCCACCGTATCAGAAATGAATTCTTCAGCTTTTAAGTCTGAAATTTCGCCATCTTTCCATAATTTTTCCAAGGCGTATTCGTCGCGGGCTTGTTCTTCGAACAAATGGGCCATAGCATCCACGGCATCGAATACCGCCCAGCGTACGCCAGCTTTGTACTCTATACCTAAGGATGTAAGCTTTTTGCTGCGGAAATTCCGTTGTAAAGCAGTTAAAACTGCTTGCATTTGTGCTTCGCTTCCACAGGTTCCTACAATGTAAAAATCTGCTACATCACTAATGCCGCGCAAATCAACTAGTTTGACATCTTCACAGCGTAGTTCAAACATGGTTTGTGCTATTAATTGTGCGCTTTCAGGGAGTTTGGGGGTGGATTTATCTTTTGTCATAATCTAAAACCTTGTGGATATCTTTGCCTACATAAATTGTGGCATCTACCATTTTTAAAGGGTTTTCTAAAGGAATAATATTGTCTGTTTTTAGAATTTTAGCTAATTTCTTTGCACCTGGCCAATGAGGATTGCGCAAAGCTACAAGAGTCTCTTCATAGTTCCAATAGTTGTCGTTGCCAACTTCTACCACATCAAAACCTTGGGCTATTAGCAAGGTGCGCAACTGTCCTGCTACTTTGGGAATTCCGCAAGAGTTTAAAATCTGTATTTCACCAGGAGTGGGGAAACTATTTTCTTGTTCTTCCATTTTTGGCTCACAAGCGGCTAAAAAAAACACGCTTAGGCATAAAATAAGACGATTCAGCGTTGCCTCCAACGAGGATAACCCCAATAATCCATACCATAAGCTTTATAAGCATGATCTGTGTTTAACAATTGAATGCTAAAACTCATTTTATCGGTGGGTTGATAATCTAAGGCGATACGAGGAATTAAAAATTGCGGTTTGCTACTGAGAAAGTTTTGGTTATAGCGTTCCATGGATGGATTTTGCATAGAAGTGTGGAACATATTGTACATGCCAATATCTACACTTAGGGTTAAAGGCATATTAAATTCGTAGCTTAGAGTGTTGAGATAAACTCCCGCGCTGGTACTACCAAAAGATCCTCCACTAAAACGCATGGAATAACTTTGTTGCATGGAAAAACCTTTGGGATTTTGCAACTGAAGGGAGTTTTTTCTATAGAGATCTTCTTTGGAAAATGGCTCATATTTGTGAGGAACAGAGCTTGCCCAAGCTCCGCTAATCGCTAATGCACATACTAATAATTGAGACAGTTTCATGCTCACCTCTTAGTCAAAGTTTGGTTGCATTCTATAGCCAGGTAGAGTTTCACCTTTGATTTTGTTTTTCGCATCAACATTTACCACTGCGGGTTTATGTTTATTTGCTTCTTCATGATTTACGAAGCCATAAGATACAATAATTACCAAGTCATTAGTTTGTACTAATCTAGCGGCAGCTCCATTAACACAAATAGTACCTGAACCGCGTTCATCCTCTATAACATAAGTTTCAAATCTTTCACCATTGTTTAGATTAAGTACATGAACTTTTTCATTGACTTTGATATTTGCGGCATCCATAAGGGCACGATCAATGCTAATACTCCCTTCGTATTCTAAATTAGCATCAGTTACTGTGGCTCTGTGTATCTTTGATTTTAAAAATTCTACAAGCATAATTTTAAACTAAAAGCGCCATTGGCATATTCCTGCCCAACCACCATCAAAATTAGGAGCAACGCCCCAAGAAAATCTATTGGCATCGGGATTAGTTTCCCATTGGGTTTCTAATAAGCCATTAGCAAAAGACCAAATATGAACGGCTGCAATCACAGGAATGGTGTAAAAGTATTCTTTGTTTTTACTGGTTAAACCTAAATAGACAGTTGCTCCCACACTTAAACCCCAAATTACATTCATAGAAATGGCTTCAGCCTTTTTATCTACCTTCCATTGATATAAACTAGGAACTAATAAACTTAAATAAGCATAAGACTGATTGTTTGCATTATTTCGGTACGAGCGATCAATATCAGTATCTTCTAAGCCTTTACTGCGCTCGTTAAGCCATTGGTCTTCACTTACACCTAATTGTTCCCAAGGTTTTTGTAAATATTCTGCAGGTCTTACGCCTATTTCTAAAAGAGAAAGTAATTTGCTACGAGTTAAATTCGACTTTTTTACTTGTTGAAACTCCCATTGAGAAAGTCCTAGTTCTTCATAACTTAAATTATCCCATTGACTAGCTGATGCTTCAATGGTTGTGGAGCTTGGTTCTTCGGATGAATAAGAAGCCTCAGTGGAATAAGTTTCTTCTGCTGTATAAGAATCTTCAGTGGAGTAGGAGTCCTCAGAATCATTGGAACTTTCGGTACTACTATATTCTTCATCATCAAAAATTCCACCATAGGATTCCGAATCATCAAAATCGTAAGCTATAGCTTGGCCTAAGCCAATCATTAGTGCTAAAAACAATATACTCAGTTTGTGCATCACATTCTCAAAGTTTAGTGCCGAGGGGGGGAATCGAACCCCCACAGAGTTGCCTCTATCGGATTTTGAGTCCGACGCGTCTACCAATTTCACCACCTCGGCTAAGGAGTGACCTTTTTACTATGAAAAAATATACAAAATAAATCCTTAAAACTCGTTAAATAATGTGGAATAATTGCAAAAACCATTTATTGTGCAGGAATTGCTTGAAAATCAAGCTGTAGAGGCAAAAGCGTGGTGGTACCATATTGCAAAGCGTCTTCTTTATTTGCGAAAGCTTGAGTTTGTACCAACCACAGTACGCGGTTGGCTGCGTTTTTCGTGACAATACGACAAGGAATGTTTTGTTGTTTCAAATTTTCCATCAGTAATTCCGCATTATTTTTTACGCCAAAGGCGCCAAATTGCAACACCCAGTTTCCTTCACCATTTTGATTTTTTGCGGTTTTAATAATAGGAGGAGTGAGTGGGCTAGTAATGGTACTTTTTGCAATTTGGGTTTGCAGTTTAAGACTTTTTAGGGATTTACATTCTTTTTTTATTTTGGGATCATCAATTCTTTCTGCTAATTGTAGGCAAAGGGCATGGAGTTGAGTATGGTCTCTTCCTAGACTGACCTGTTTTGCTTGTCGCCAGGACTTCCATGCTTCCATATTTTTGTCTGCTTGGAGTAGAGCGCCAACGCTGGTTAACATTACATTTAAATATTCTTTTTGCTCTGGCTCAATGCTTACAATAAGTGTATCCAGTTGGGAGAGTGCTTCTTCAATAGTTGCGCTGTCTTGGGCTAGAGAGCGAATGGACCATAGTTTGGGTTCTAGTTTTTGCATTCCGGGTAGGCAAGGTATAGCTTCAACAAACTTTTCCGTAGCTTCTGCCCATTGTTGAGAAATGTACAGTTTTTGAGCTTCTAAGAGTGTTGCTTGGGTGGTTTTTTCGTCACAAGGATTTTGACCCCAAACATTGAAGCTAAGAATTAAAAAAGAAAGTAAAAATAATCGCATGGTTTCCTCATTATAAATTAATAGCTTCACCTCGTAAAGTCCAGCCTCTGACTTCAGTGATTTTAGCAGTTACTATATCTCCAGCTTGGGGTGAAAAATCAGCTGGGAGTGCAACATTTTTGAAATTGCCGGTTTTACCCATCCATTCTTCAGGGTTTTTGGGGCTGGGACGCTCAATTAAGACCTTTTCTTCACGGCCTATCATGTTTTGCGAGCGCTGTCTAGTGATTTCATTTTGCAAGTCAATCAGTTTTTGTAAACGGCGGTGCTTTTCTGCTTCAGAAATTGAATCGGGCCAGTCAAAAGCTTCAGTACCTTCGCGGGGGGAGTATGCAAACATAAAAGCGTGGTCAAATTGAGCGTGCTTAACTACTTCGAGAGTTTGTAAATAATCTTCTTCGGTTTCCCCAGTAAAACCTACGATAATATCGGTGGTAACGCCGTAAAAAGGATCGCTGGCGCGCAAATATTCCACAATGGCCAAAAAATCTTCACTATCGTATTGGCGGCGCATGGATTTGAGAATATCGTTGGAGCCAGATTGTAGTGGTAAGTGCGTATGGGGGCTTATTTGTGGGGTATGGGTTAAAACCCAGAGAAGTTCGTCGGTGTAATGCCGTGGGTGGGGCGAGGTGAAACGCAACCTTTCTACGCCCTTAATTTCTGCGACTTTGCTCAATAAGTTAGCGAAACTATTGCCTTCGTAGCGGTAGCTGTTTACGGTTTGCCCTAATAGCGATATTTCTTTTACGCCTTTATCCACAGCTTTTTGCACCTCGGCTAAAATGCTTTCTACTGGGCGGAATTTTTCAATGCCTCGGGTAAAGGGTACAATGCAATAGGCACAGCGTTTGTTGCACCCTCTTTGAATAGTTATATGGGTAGAAAATGGCGAAAGAATTTTGGCAAAATTGTCATCGTAATTTTCTGCGGAATCAAAACCCACTAGCACGGATTTTGGTTGTTGGCGGTGGGGAGATTTGCTGGGAGGCAATGCTAATATATCCACCAAGCCGCGATATTGATCAGGACCCACCACAAAATCCACATGTTTAAGGGTATCGGTGATTTTAGCGCCATGATTTTCGGCCATACAGCCTAAAACTGCTATGCGCAAATCGGGATTGCTTTGTTTTAATGGTTTGAGTTGGGAAATTCGCGCATAAATATTGTCTTCGGCTTTTTTGCGCACCGAACAAGTATTCACCAATATCACATCGGCATCTTCGGCGTTTTCAGTCTCATAATAGCCTACATCTTCGAGCATGGAGGCGATCATGGCCGAGTCGTATTCATTCATTTGGCAGCCATAGGTGGCTAAGTAATATTTCATAATTTATCCCACAATTTAACAAATTCCCCAAAGTTATTTGCTGCGATTGCCTTTTCTGCGGCGATATTAAACTTTATTTTTTTTTACCGTTTATCTTTGTAATATGGGCAAACATAGAAATAGCACCTATATAATAGAACTCCACGATGTGTGGCCAGCTTCTATGGATAAAATTGCTGACGATATAGCTAATTTGCAGGATTGGGGGGTGCAAAACTTGGTTTTGGGGGTGGTTCCGGGATTGTTTTCTACCGAAGATGGTGATTTTTTGGCGCAGTTGCAGCAATGGCAAGAGCAGGGTTTTGAGTTGATGGTGCATGGTTGGAAGCATCAGAGCGATTTAGACCTTCCCCGAAGTTTTTGTGGGAGAGCTTTGCAAAAAATCACTGCTAATGAGGCGGAATTTGCGGGTTTATCTAAAAAAGATGCTACGAAATTGTTGCATCACAGCTATGAGCATTGGGAAAAGCTGGGTTTGGGCCAGGCGGTGGGCTTTGTGGCGCCCACTTGGTGGGGAAGTGCCAATATTGTGGCAGAAGCACTGCAGTTGTGGCCTTGGGTGGAAAGTCGTTTTGCTTTGTACAGCCAAGATATTAATCTTTCTAGTATAGCCTTTAGTTTTGCGGGCTTTCCTCCGCAGATTTCTGCTTTGGCATTGCGTATTAGTATGTTTGGAGTGGGGTTGATAAATTCGGTGCCGCGTTTGGTGTTGCATCCAGGAGATACCAAGCGTAATTTTGCTCCTTTATTGCGTAAAAGCGTGGAAAATTGGCTGGTTCATAGAAAAGCCTTCAAATTTAATGTAATTAGCTGAGTATTTTTTTAAATTGGTGCTATGGTAAGTTTTTTAAAGAAAGAAAATCAAGATAGTGGCGGATTTATGGGCAAGGGCGATATCATCTTTTTATTGGTGATCGCAGCCATAGTGGGCGGTTTTTGGTACTATTCCAAGGAAATTAAACGCCGTTCCGCAGCACATTTTGCCCAATGTGCAGAAATTTTTGAAAAAGATGAGTTGCTAAATGCTGAAGAATGCTATACCGATGCACGCAATTTGCATTATTTAAATGATAGCTTAGATTCGCTGATTTACACTCGTTTGGGGGGCATAGATTCCATTAGAGATTATCACCGCACCATGTTTAGGCAAGGGGATTCTTTGTGGAGCATCCAAGACTCTAATGCCAGTGCCAAGATTGCGGAGCAACTGAAAAGCTCGGTGTTTTTAAATGAAGCGCAAATCCAAGCTCTCAACTCTTGGGAAGCAAGTGATGGTTCTCAGGAAGCAAGTGATGTAGATTCTACGGAAACTGCCGACTAAAAAGTGTTAAAATACTCTTAAAAAAGATAAAAGCCCGAAATTCATATACTAGAGGCTCTAAAAACGCCACTTTTTTAGGCGCAAATTTCTAATTTAGCACCATGAAATTTTTTAAAGCTACGGTGGTTTTGTTTATTGCCTTTGCAGCCATGGGGTGCGGGGGTAAAAAAGATGATAAAAAAGCAGTTAGAATTGGACAAAGTGCCAATAGGGGAGGTCCGCGGGGGAGAACAGTGGCAGTTTCTGCTTATGTGACCCAAAGTCAAGATTTGCAAAATACTCGATTGGGAGTGGGGACGGTTTTGCCTGCAGAACTGGCTGAAATACGCACAGAAACCCCAGGTCGCATTGCTCGCATTGCTTTTAGAGAAGGGCATAGAGTGAAAAAAGGGGCTTTGCTGGTTAAATTAGATGACAGGGAATTGCAGGCTCAGGCTAAAAGACTTTTGGCTCGTAAAGATCAATTAACGGCGAATTTGGAACGCAAAAAGCGCCAACATGAAATCGATGCTTTGAGCACCCAAGAACTGGAAAATGCCCAAACTGAATTAGCCATGGCTGTGGCGGAATATGAATTAAATCAAGTTCATATAGCTAAAACAGAGGTGCGTGCGCCTTTGTCGGGGCAAATTGGCCTGCGTTCGGTGAGTCCAGGAGCTTTTGTGAGTGCTGGAACTTTGCTCACAACTTTGGTGCAGAATGATCCTGCTAAGGTGGAGTTTCCTGTAACTGTGGAGCAAGTGCCTTTTACCAAGGTGGGGGATACCATTCAAGTTAAATGGTCAGATCAAGAATATGTTGCTCGTATAGAAGCCAGCGAAGGTTATTTGCAAAAATCTAACCGCAGTATGCTGGTGCGTGCCCGAATTTTGGGAAAAAGCGAATTGATTCCCGGTACAGCGGTGGATGTATTAATAAATATGGGGCGCGAAAATGTGTTGCGCATTCCTCCCGATGCGCTTTCGGGTAGTGCCGAGGGACCCATTGTGTATTTATACAAAAATGGCAAAGCCCATGAGCAATCCATAGCTGTGGGGGCTCGCACGGAAAAATATTTGCACATTAGCGAAGGTTTATCAGATGGTGATACGGTGCTTTGCATTGGAGGAAAACCCGTGCGCCATGGCAGCGATATAAGTATTTCAGGATATAGAGAATAATATGAATTTCGCTTCCATAAGTATTCGCCGTCCCGTTTTAACTTGGGTGATTTCCATAATCATCATGATTTTTGGCTTTTTGGGCTTAAGGCAATTAGGGGTGCGAGAATATCCTGCTATCGACCCACCTATGATTACTATAACCACCAGTTATAGAGGGGCCAATGCTGAGGTTATAGAGCAGCAAATCACCGAACCCATTGAGTCGGCGCTAAATGGTATTGATGGGGTGCGTACCATAACTTCCCAAAGCCAAGAGGGAATGTCCCGAATTTGGGTGGAATTTTTGTTGAGTAAAGACCTGGAACAGGCCGCTAACGATGTGCGGGATAAGGTTTCCCGGGTGCAACGCCGTTTGCCCGCCGATGTGGATCCCCCGGTGATTTCTAAGGCCGACGCCGATGCTTCGCCGATTTTAATGATGACTTTGCAAAGCTCGCAGAGGTCTTTGGAGGATCTTAGCGATGAGGCCAAGTGGATTCAAGAACGCTTGCAAACCACTCCGGGCGTGGCGGAGATTTACATTTGGGGTGAGCGTCGTCGGGCTTTGCGTATTCGCTTTAATGCTCGGGCAATGACGGCTCGCAATGTTACTTTTGACGATGTTAAAACCGCCTTAGCCCTAGAAAATGTGGATTTGCCTGCGGGTAGAATTAAAGGTGAAATGAGTGCTATTTCGTTGCGATCCAATTCGGGTATTCGCAGCGCCGAAGATTTGGCTAGCATCATAGTTCAGCAGAATGAGCATGGTAGGGTGCGCCTTTCCGATGTGGCCGAAGTGCTCAACCATGTGGAAAGCACCGATCGCATGATTCGCCTCAATGGGGTGAAAATGTTGGTTATAGCCGTGGCGGCTCAGCCCGGGGCAAACCAGATAGATATTGTGCAAGAAGTGATTAAACGCGTGGATGAGCTCAGCAAGGATTTCCCTGAAAATCTCAGTTTAACGCCGGTGTTTGACAACACTCGTTTTGTGCAACAAGCCCTAAGCGAAGTTCAGGAAACTTTTGTAATAGCCTTCTTTTTAGTGGTGTTGGTGATATTCTTGTTTTTGCGGGATTGGCGCACCACGGTGATTCCGGTGATAGCTATTCCGGTTTCCTTGATCGGCACTTTCTTTATTATGTGGGTAATGGGTTTTTCCATCAACATTCTCACTTTATTAGCGGTGATTTTAGCCATTGGATTAGTGGTGGATGACACCATTGTGGTTTTAGAAAACATTTATGCAAAAGTAGAAGCGGGGACTGAGGTGAAAACCGCAGCTATCCAAGGAACCCAAGAGATATTTTTAGCGGTGGTAGCCACGACTTTAGTGTTGGTGGCGGTATTTACTCCACTGCTCTTTTTAGAAGGCTTTACTGGGCGATTATTTAAGGAATTTGGGGTGGTAATTGGTGGTTCTGTGCTTATTTCAGGCTTTGTGGCCCTAACATTGGGTTCCATGCTCTCTAGTAAGCTACTTAAGCAAAGGGAAAAACAGAATTGGTTTTATGCCAAAACAGAGCCTTTTTTCAAAAAATTAGACCGCACATACGAAAGATTGCTGTCTAGCTTTTTGCTAAGACCGGGCTGGGCCGTGCCTATTTTATTGGTAACCTTAGCCATTACTTTTGTGGTTTTCACTCAATTAAAACAAGAATTAGCGCCCTTAGAAGATCGTTCGGTGTTGCAAATTATGGTTAGCGGCCCTGAAGGTGCGACTTTTGACTATATGGATGAGCGCATGGAGCAAGTGGAGGACTTGGTGCAAAGCTTGGTTCCCGAAGCGCGTTTTGTTATGGCAAATATTGGCTTAGGAAGCGGTTTTGTGCGGGTGGGGCTAGTAAATCCCGATGAAAGAAATCGCAGTCAGCAGCAAATTTCCATGGTTTTACAACAGGCTGTGGGTAAAATTGATGGGATTCGCGCCAATGTTATTCAAGAGCAAACCATTAAGGTAGGGGGGCGCGCCTCTCAGCCGGTACAGGTGGTGATGCAAGCTAATAATATGGAAGAATTGCGCCGTTTAATTCCCCCGGTCTTGGCGCGTTTAGGCGATGATCCGATGTTTGTGGCCGCCGATGTAAACTTGCGTTTTACCAAGCCCCAAATGGATGTAGAAATTGATAGAGATCAGTTGCGAGATATGGGTTTAACTCCCACCGATGTGGGGGGAGCTTTGCAGTCTGCTTTTAGTAGCCAGCGTTATGCTTATTGGGTAAAAGATGGCCAACAATACCAGATATTTGGGGAACTAGATAGCGTTTCTAGTATGAGTCCCGATGCTTTGCACTGGGTAAATATGCGCAATCGCTCTGGGGATTTAGTGCCTCTGTCTCAAGTAGTTACGCTTTCCGAAAGGCAAGTTCCCCCGGCCCAATACCGTTTTAATCGCTTTGCGGCAGCAACTTTTTCGGCGGGGATTGGCCCTGGCGCTAATTTAGGGGATGCCATAGATAGAATGCGGCAAATAATCCAAGAAGAAGGGGGAGAGGCGGTTCGTACAGAATTAACCGGGACTTCCCGAGATTTACAAGAATCTTCTGGGGGCTTGGTGCAGGTATTTGTGCTAGCTTTAGTTTTGGTTTATCTGCTACTGGCAGGGCAGTTTGAAAGCTTCCGCGATCCTTTTATCATTATGCTCACCGTGCCTCTGGCTTTGGCAGGGGCTTTGGCGAGTTTATGGCTCACCAACAACACCTTAAACTTGTTTAGCCAGATTGGTTTGGTGATGTTGGTGGGGCTAGTCACCAAAAACGGTATTTTGATTGTGGAATTTGCTCGCCAGCGGCAAAGGGCAGGCTTTTCCTTGCTCAATGCCGTAGCCGAAGCTTCGGCGGCTCGTTTGCGCCCCATATTGATGACCACCTTGTCCACCACTTTAGGCATTATGCCCATTGCCTTGGCTCTGGGAGCAGGTGCCGAAAGCCGTTCTCCCATGGGAATCGCTGTGGTGGGAGGCTTGTTATCTTCTTTGGCTTTAACCCTGTTGGTGGTTCCCGCCATGGTGGTTTTGCTAAGCCGCAAAGATGAACTAGAGGCTTGAGTTATGAACGGTCCCCGAGTGATTTTTGCTTTTGCAAAAAAAGTATCGAGGGGCGGTCATGGAAGAGAGTAGTTAGTAGCTATAAATTACTCGTTTGTTGCAGTAATTATTTGTTGCACTTCGGCTAGGGTGTTTCCTAGCATATCCGAAATTTCAGCAGCTGCATGTTGCGCTGTGCCATGCGGAGAACAGCTTCAGCTTTGACTTTACTTTGATGTGATTTTAGCGAGCTTTTTATGGCTAAACCCTTAACATATTACTTATATTTAAACACAGTTGGGAGTGTCTTTAGGGAATATTGTTATTGTAAAAGGTTGTTTTCATTAACCTTTTAGGTGAATGTGTTTCTATATTGTATGAAAGTAGATTATAAAACTAAAAAACTTAAAAAAAGCTTAACAACAGATAAGGAGTTGCTATTAAATTATGGTAATCGTGCTAAGAGAATTAAGCAAAGGATAAATCAATTAAAAAGTGCTGAGAATTTGCTTGTTATACAAAATATTACCAATTTGCGATTACATCAACATGTAGCTAAGGGTAAAGGTACTTGGTCAATAGATATTCAGGAAAATTGGCGAATATTGTTTAAGATAGACTGCGATTGCATTCCTACATTACCATCAGGAGGAGTAGATATGAAAAACATTAAGGCTATAAAAATCACTTCTATAGAAGATCCACATTAGCTGATTTGAAAAACAATTAACAAGGAAAGACAGCATGAATGAATTAGAACTAAAAAGGCATTTGCTTTCTTGTCCTGGCGATACCATTCAGGAACAAATAGATTTTATAGGTATGTCCCAGGCTGAATTAGCAAAGCGCATGGGACGCTCGGTACAAAAGCTGAATGAGTTAATAAAAGGTAAAGCATCACTAACAGCAGATACAGCTTTAAAACTTGAATATGTTCTAGATATACCTGTTAGTTTTTGGCTAGAATTAGAAGCAAAATATCAGAGTGAACTGTTAGAAATAGAAAAGATGGAGATTTTTGCTCAAAACAAAGAGTGGCTGAAAGGTTTCCCTTTGTCTTTTCTACAAAAAATAGGTGTCATATCCTCGTCAGTAAGTGAAGCGAATTTGGTTGAAGAATTGTTGAAGTTCTTTAGGGTTGCAAGCCCCAATGAATGGGAGAATATCTATAAAGACTCTTGTTTAGCTTTTAAAATAGCATCACAATTTACTAAAGAAGCAAAAGCTATTTCGACTTGGTTAAGATTGGGTGAATTGCAGGCTGCAAACATTGAGTTGCATGATTTTGATCAGAAACTGTTAACAGAAGCTATGCCAAAATTTCAAGAAATATGTTACCATAATGATGACAACTGGTTAGAACAGTTACAAAGTACTTGTGCTTCAGCTGGAATTGCATTAGTATATACACCATCTATTCCTAAAGCACCAATTTATGGGGCCTCACGGTGGATAAAAAATAAAAAAACTCCACTTATTCAATTGACTGACAGGGGTAAAGACTATAATTCTTTTTGGTTTTCATTTTATCATGAATTAGCCCATATTCGTTTGCACAAAAAGTCAGAAAGCTTTGTTAGCAGCACCAGTAAAATTGTTCAAGACAAAACAAAAGAGAAAGAAGCAGATGATTTTGCAATTAAACAACTTTTTCCTAATGATAAACAAAAGGAGGTTGAAAAAATGTCTCCATATACCCCTGCTTCTATTATGCAACTGGGAGAAAAAATGTCTATACATCCTAGCATTATTGTTTCGCAGCTCCAGCGTGAAAAGAAAGTGGCATATAACAATGTGGATTTTAATAAATTAAAGGTTAGAGTTGAGTTTAATAACTTGGTTTTAACATAAATTTCGTGCAAAACTGTATCGACTGTATCGAGATGGCTTCCGGGCTCTTAGCCGACCGGACAATGCAGGTTTGTGAAAATCCAAGTCTTAAAAGTTAAGTTGCCCTGTGTAAAAAAGATTTCCACTCCGCAGGCATGGACGCCGGAGGAGGACTCTCGCAGGGAGCCCGAAGGGCACTGAACACGATGTTCAGTGTCACTCCGCAGGCATGGACGCCGGAGGAGGACTCTCGCAGGGAGCCCGAAGGGCACTGAACACGATGTTCAGTGTCAAACATCATGCCGACTAGCCTAAACGAGTCGGCTAAAAGACAAGTCCCAACAATATGTTGTCTTGTGTATGTTGGACTTCCGACCTCTCTACAAACTAGCTGATGCGAGTTTGTGAAAATATTTTTAGATGAGGTCAGAGAGGGGAAAAATCCCCTGTCTGCGACCACGCCGCCCCAAAGCTTTTCCACCGGCAACCTCGGCGGCGCGTTCTCCGCCACCCCTTGTGCGGGGACACCCCGCAACGCCCCGGGAACCTGGCGGAAATCTTTTATTTTATGTTAAAGAAAATATTAAAAAAACTCATGAAAAGCTAAACTGACAAAATATGTCGGTCTAGCTGAGTTATATTAAAAATATAGGCAAATCAATGCTTTAGTTTTGTATTTTCAAATAATGATGCGAGGTAAATATGGTTAAAACTGGTGTGGATATTATTATCTCGAATTTATCCCAACTTCGAGCAGAACTTTTAGAGCAAAAAGTAAAACTACTAACAGACTCGCTACCAACTAGAGCTAGAAATACAGTTCAAATTTACCTAAACGATGAAGTAAACTTGCATACAATTCATAAAAACGATTTGTTGCGAAACAAATCAAAATTAAAAAACATCAAAAATGTAGGCTCTAAAACAAATGAAGAACTGGAAGCATATTTTAGCAATATTAAAAGAGAAATTTATAGAATACAACATTTAAGCCATACGGAAGCTGAATACGAATATAATTATGGAAAAATGTCTGAATTATCAAAAAAGCACAAAATCCCCATTAAGGTAATGCTGACAGGTTCGGTTTTCCTTGTGGCTGAGCATATTATACAAGATAAGGTGTATAAAAACAAAAATACAGATTTAATTGACGGTTTGCTTAAAATCAGAACTGGAAGTAACAGCTATACATTAACTCAACTTGGGAAAAAGCATGGCATAACAAGAGAGCGAGTTAGGCAAGTTCGCAATAAATCTTTAGAAACAATAGAACAAGAATTTTCGATGTTAAATGAAATCGGCAAATTTAGTCTCGATAGATATGGGCTAAGTAGTGAAAAGAAGGTGATTTGTTCTGATCATTCAGTTTTTAGTGAGATAAAAGCCAAAAATTCTCTCAAAATGACAAATAATATGGTTTTTTTCATTGCAAGTAAATGCTTAGCAAGTGACTATACTTTTTTGGGAAGTGTTGAAGGATTGCTTTTTTCTAGACAAAGCACACCTAAAACACAGCACATTTGGAAACAATCTTATTTGATAAACAATGAGTATGATTCATTGATAGTTAGCAACTTTATTAAATATTTACACAAAAAAAACAAAGAAAAAATCGAAGAAGATACAGAAGTAAAACTTATTGATTTTGTGGTTAATAACTTTAATAATCCAGTCATTTACACTGAACCTGAATTTACAGAGTTGGTGCTAGAAGTAGTCAAAAAAGAGTTTGGTAACAATTTTGTAAAAGCCGGAAAAATTATTTTACCTAGAAACACAAGAAAACTGAATTACGAATATGTTTACGAAGCGCTAGAAAAGCTTGATAGACCTTCGACAGTGGAAGAAATCGCTGATACGGTAAATGAATTAAATCCGACCTTTGGCGCAACTAAGACTATAGTAAAATCTGCGCTTTTGAGAGCTAATGGTTTTGCTCCAATGGGTAGGAATAGTGTGTTTGCTTTAACAAAATGGGAGTCAGAGAAAAGCGATTTTAAAGTTGGCACTATCAGAGAGATAGTAGAAGAATTTTTAATGGAAAAAGAAAGCCCACAACATATTTCAGTTATTGCAAAACATGTTAAAAAGTATAGGTCAAGTGCAAAGGGAACAAATATTCAAGCTAGTTTAAATCTTGATAACAAGGGGATTTTTACTTCTTATGAAAAAGCTCATTTTGGTTTGGCATCAAAGGAATATTCTAAAGAATATGTACTTTTAAGCGAATCAAGCTCTTCAGGTAGAAAATCTTGGGAATATAGGTTTGCTGAGCTTAGCAATTTCATCAAAATCCACGGCAGATTACCAAGATTCACTTCTAAATCAATGGCTGAAGTAAGGCTGTATAGGTGGGTGCGTGCACAACATAGAAGTATAAGACTTGAAAAACTATCTGATAAGCAAGAAGAAATGTTTAAGAAGCTCATGAAAGCTTTTGACTGACAAAATGTGTCGGTCTTGATGGTTTATATTAGAAGTATAAGTGAATTAATGCGTTAATATTTGAATTGAAAAGAAATAAATGGTGTTGTAATTAAAAATAATTGATACAATCTTTTAGTAGAGGAAAAATGCAGATACGAAGACCACAAAAAATCACGAAGCACATTACATTAGATGAGTTTCAAAATAAATATGGAAGTGAGCTAGCAGCTAAGTCAGATGAAGTAGGTTTAGGCGTTTCAGTCTATGAACACTGCTTAACTGCAGGGTTGGTTGCGCAAACCATATTGAGTCCAAAGTTTACTAGAAACAATACAATTGCTTGGATAAACCAATTTGATGATAAATTAACCAAATATTTGCCTTTGGTTGTAGCTTGCCACGATGTAGGTAAGGTTAGTGCTGGATTTCAAGCTATAATTAGAAGATTGCCCACATCAAAGAAACCTCCTGAAATTGACTATGAATTTGGTAATATGCGCCATGAAGTTATGACTTATAATGCGACCAAAGACTTATTGGGATCAGTTCTTGCGAAAACACTATTATATCATCATGGTTACTATAGAAACTGTAGTTATGATGCCGAATATGGAATAAATAATGAAGGCGAAGGTTGGGCTGACGCTCGGAATGGCTTAATAAATAAATTAGCAAAAGATTTAGGTGTAAATGTCTCTAACATTCCTAAAATGGACGATTTACCTGCTTCTGTATGGAAGTACATAGCTGGCTTAGTTGTTGTATCAGACTGGATATCTTCCGACGAAAACTTTTTTGCAAAAGGTTTAATTGATTTTGATAAAAAAAGCATAGAAAAACAAGTAGATGTAGCACTGACAAATTATGGATTTAATCTTCCAGATTTAGACCAATTTAAAGAAATAGAGTTCTCAGAGTTATATGGCTTTACCCCCAATGCTGGTCAAATTAAAATGATAGAGGAGATGACTGGCCCAGGACTGTACATTTATGAAGCACCCATGGGCATAGGAAAGACAGAAGCAGCATTGTACCCTGCTATGAACTTGTATAGAAAAGGTATAGTGAACGGGATATATTTTGCCATGCCCACTCAAGTTACCTCAAATAGAATTTTTGCTCGTTTAGACTCAGCGATACAAAAGTGGTTTGGTGATGAAAGTAGTAAGCTACTGCACGGAACCGCAGATATATTTCATAACCCAGCTGAAGATGACTGGTTTGCTGGTAATAAAAAAGCTTTATTGGACAAATTTGGTGCAGGTACTGTTGATCAGTTGCTGTTAAGTGTGTTGCCTGGTGTTAAGCACTTCTTTCTACGGACTTATGGGTTATATAACAAGGCGGTGATTATTGATGAGGTTCATTCTTACGATGTTTACACCTCAGATTTGCTAAAATCTTTAATTGATGATTTAATTGAAATGGATTGTGTGGTAATACTTTTGAGCGCAACTTTAACAGAAGCAGCTAAAAAGGAGCTTATGTCATGAAATCTTACCCATTATTAACAGTTAAAAAGAAAGGCTCTACTGAAACTCAAAACTTTGACTTTCCTGATTGGGATGCCTCTACTATTCCTTTTCCAGTAAGAGTAATTTATGAGTCCGACACAGACGAATTATTAAAACAAGCAATGGAGTATGCAAAACAAGGGGCAGTAGTTTTATGGATCGAAAATACAGTAGATGAGGCTCAAGCTGTATATCAAACCATAAGCATTGATAAATCGTTGTTTGAATCAGGACTATTACATTCTCGTTTTACCTATCATGACCGATTTGAGAATGAGGAATACTGGGTAGATAAATTAAGTAAAAATGGCAAAAATCGTAATGGCTGTTTCCTAGTTTCTACTCAGGTTTGTGAACAGTCCTTAGATATTGATGCAGATGTATTGTATACCAAGTTATGCCCAACAGATATGTTATTACAAAGAATAGGAAGGTTATGGAGGCATCGTGAAAATGATTCACAAAGGCCAATATCTGCTCCTAAAGTACACATTATTGGGGTTAAATCAGAGTTTCTTAGCCAAGCAGAAACAATATCCGCATATAACATTGAAAATTTTCAAAAAAAATGGGGGAATAGCGCTTTTGTTTATGAGCCGTATTATTTATGCAAAACTGCTGAATTATGGTCCAATTTGGATAAAGTTAAGCTACCCGAAGATATGCGAAGTTTAATTGAACAAACCTATGACAAAACTGATGGAAAATACGCAGGCTTGCTACAAATTGTTGAAAGCAATAAAAAAAGCTTAGCAATGAAGGCAGAAATGAGTATTAATATCAATAACCTATTCTCTGATAAGGGAACTAGCAGGAGCTTTAACGATTCTTTTTTGGGTTTTAGTGATGATGCTTTAACTAGAAATATAACTACGAAAGATCAAAAAGTTTGTCTATTACAAAAAGAAGGAAAAACCATTTTAGGAGAATTAGTTGGCTACTTTAAAGGTTCGAATAGAGCAAAAATGAAAGAGAATATCTTGCTTGCTTCTATTAATTTGCCACAAAAATCTGTGGACAAACTAGAAAACTATATAAAGGAACCAGATGAAAAAGGTGGTATAGTAGGGGATAAGTACATGAAGAGCTTAATGATGTGTCGCAAAGGTAAATTTTGGGTGATAGCAAATCCTCGGGGGGATGGAGAAATGAAAGGCATGAAATTTAAATACAATAAAAAAACAGGATGGATACATGGATAAAAACTTCAATGTAAGTGAACAAGGGTGGATTCCTTGCACTGAAATAAGTGGAGGTGATTATTTAGCATCATTACAAGATGTTTTTAGCAAAGGTCACAAATTAGTTCTAGCTGGTACTCCTTGGGAGCAATTACCAATTCTAAAATTATTAATTGCGGTATCTACCGCAGCTTTACGGCCACAAAGCAATGAAGATATCTGGGAATATATTAATGATCCTGACAAGTTTTTACCTCAAATAAGGAATTATTTAAAAAAACATCGCGATGCTTTTAATCTTTTTAGCGAAACCAAACCCTTTATGCAGGTTAATTTTGTGAAAAAGCATTATGAGTTGAAAGGGAAGGGGTTTAAGCGAAGAGAAACTCATTTGTTATACACAAGGGAGGGAAATACTACCGTAGAAATAAAAACACCTTTAGAAGAAGAAATATCTTTACCCCAGTTAGTATTGCTGTTGCTTAGATCTCAATTAACTGGTTGTAATATGAAGCATGGTGCTAGTCGGCCTGGAGGTCCTGAACTAATCCCATCAGGTGTAGTAGTTGGTTTACAGCCTAGTTTGCCAGTTTATTTGTCTACAAATGGAGGCTCTACTTCAACCTTGAACATATCTGTGCAAGGAGAAAATCTTTTAAATACCATGTTTTATAATATGATAGGAGAGAGCCACATTAAATCAGTTTACCCTCGTGGCTTTGGCAAACCATTATGGGAATACGATGTTTGGACTGATCATAGCAAAATGTTAGATGTGGCAGAAGAGCTAACCACTACTTTTTTAGGTCGCATGTTGCCTTTGCAAAAGTTTATTTGGATAGACCCAATTAAGCCAGAAGAAATGATTTATTCTGCCACTGAAGGTTTAGATTATCAACAATATTTAGATGAATTAAAAGAATCTACATCAGGAAATGGCTATGACAAAAGTTACTTTTTACCAAATTTAGATACAAAAGCTAAAGCTACTTTAGCTGCTTATAATTCAGGTTCATATTTATGGCAAGAATATGCAGCTTTAGATGTAGTGAAGCACACTCCTTTGGTTTTTGAAAAATTTAGAGCAGGTTCTCCAAAAGTTCTGACTTATGGAGCAGCTATGGATACAGGAAGACCAGCTATGGGGTTAGTAACTCAAGAAAAGGAACTTTCTTCTATGGTAGAATGGCCTGAAGATGGACTAGCTTCATTTATAAAAGGAGATTGGAGTTTCGAAGTTTTAATCAATGAAGCAGAAAAGGTAGCTACAGGAAAAACTGACAAAAAGAAAAGGTTTTATAGTCTTAACCAGGCAATAAGAAATTTCTGTGAAGGCATAAACTTACATGCAAAAAGCGATGCTCGTAGTAGTATTAGGGATCGTTTGATGCGACAATATTGGGAACAATTAAATGGTGTTTTCCCACGGTATATGTTAAAGTTTGACACTGAAGAAGTTGAATCTATAAGCGATTCATGGGAAAGCGAGTGCCTAGAAATAGCTCGTGATTTAATGAAGTCTTTGTTAGATGGTAGCCCTCGTCGTAATAAAGCTGTGATAAGGGCACTTTCAGGACTTAGGAAGGAGAAGAAAGATGGTAAATGAATTTCTGTCACAATTAATGGTTAATAAAAACTCGAAAGCTAATATGAGTGCGTTACGCAAGGTACTCAACCAAGATGGCTCTCAAATACGCGGATTAGGCATTTTGGCATCCATGAATGTGCCTATCTCTGATGAAAAGGAAGCTTTTCCCTATAAAGTGATTGCTTATGTTTTTGCCCATCAAGAACCCAATAGCTTAAGTACACAAGCGTATAATTTTGGCTGGACATTGCGAAGATTGCGGAATATCGATGGAATACAAAGTGAATCACCCTTAGATAGGCGCTTTGACCAATTGGTTAAGTCAGGGGATGCAAAACGTTTATTTCAGAATATTAAGCGATTATTGCCTTTGGTTAAAGATATTCCAATTAATTATACTCGCTTGTACTTTGATATTAAAAGTTGGAGCAATTCAGATAATAAAACCAGAAACCAATGGATTGAGGGCTATTATACAGGGAGTTCTGTATTATGAAATACCTTATAAAATGGGCCATGTCTATTAATGAATATTTACATAATTTCCAAGGGGATTTTCATAAAGTTCATCAAGGGGTTTGGAACCTATTTGGCGACCAAAAATCTCAGCGTAAATTTCTCTATCGTGAAGAGGTAAAAAAAAATCATGTGGATATTTTAGTTCGTTCTGATATAGATGTCCAGGTATTGCCCAGTTT
>LSQX01212601.1_pt1 | contig 49814 bp, 43 predicted proteins | sample 654561 | NCBI WGS metagenome assembly LSQX01 (sample SAMN04489861, study PRJNA283612) | anaerobic digester metagenome | isolation source: 4 biogas reactors fed with cattle manure at either 37C or 55C with and... | place: Denmark: Kongens Lyngby | collected 2014
ATCAAAACTCTCATTTTCCGGATTATAAACACCTAGCATATATGAGAAGTTAAGCAAAATTCTACCATCTCTTGTTTCAATTAACTGATACCCATTCTGATTACTGTCTCTAATTGGTATACGCTTGAAATTATCTTGTTCTGTATATCTGCTGACACCATTAACCGTAGCTACCCATAATCGTTTTTTTGAATCCAGCATCAAGTCGTTTATATTATTATCAGCTAAATCCAAAGAATCATCTGTACTGAAATATTGATAGAATTCATTGCCATCATATTTATTTAACCCCCTAAATGTACCTATCCAAATATGTCCATGTTCATCCTCTGCAAACGCAGTAATTTTCTGATTCGAAATATCATTCGCAATTACTGGAGTTTGCTCCTTAACAGGATTTTTAAAGTCTACAGGTGCATTACATGATGTAATAAAAAGAATTAAAATGATAAGGATGATATTTATCATAGAACTTCATGGTCTTTATAATATTCAACTACACGACTCAAATATAGGGAATATATGGGAAATTTCAATATGCTTTATAAGATTAAGGAATTTCAAAAAGGTTATTAAAAGCCAAATTAAACAAATATGAAAACATTTGGACAATCCATAAAACCCTATTCTACAAATATGAAAATTTATTAAACAGTTCTGAAAACATAGTTTTATATGATATTATAGATTTGCATAAACATTTAAGCCATGATATAATATGCGATTTTATTCTATACCATTATTTATTACCTCCATAATTATATTTTCAAGTTGTCGAAATAGTAAAACGGCTGAATCATTATGTGAGAATCAAAGTGAAATTACTACTTCTTTACAAGCTACAACCGCTAACACTGAGTACGGAAAGGTGGCAGGGTATATTGAAAATGGGATATACATATATAAAGGTATTCCTTATGCAGAAGCAGAAAGATTTATGCCTCCAACAAAAGTTACAAAATGGGATGGCGTTAGAAGTAGTCGCTCATATGGTCCAACATCACCACAGGGCAAACGAATGGGCTGGTACAGTGATGAACAAGCATTTGCTTTTGACTGGAATGATGGTTACCAGGATGAAGATTGCCTACGATTAAACATCTGGACACCTGGCATTAACGGCAATCAAAAAAGGCCGGTTATGGTATGGTTGCATGGAGGGGGTTATTCAGCCGGTTCCGGACACGAACTGCCCTCTTATGATGGAACAAATCTTTCACGTAAGGGTGATATTGTAGTTGTCTCATTAAATCATCGATTAAATGTGCTCGGTTTTCTTGATCTGTCTGCTTATGGAGAGAAATATAAAGAATCAGGTAATGTTGGAATACTTGATATAGTTGCTGCACTTGAATGGATAAATAAGAACATCTCTTCATTTGGAGGTGATCCATCTAATGTTACAATATTTGGTCAATCAGGAGGAGGAGGTAAAGTTTCAACACTATTAGCAACACCTTCTGCAGAAGGCTTATTTCACAAAGCTATCATTCAGAGTGGAGCGATGTTGAATACAATGGAGTCAAAATGGTCCAGGAGAATCGGTACAGCTGTTGTCCGGGAGCTTGGCTTAAATTCTTCAGATATTGATAAGATCCAGAATATTCCTTACCAGCAGCTTCTTGAAGCCGGTGAAAAGGCAGTTGCCGAGGTTAAAGTCGAGGCAGATAAAGAAGGATTTAAAACATTTATTTTTGGTTGGGCACCCACTATTGATGGAAATATTCTGCCATCTAAGTTATTCTACCCCACTCCACCTGAGCAGAGTAAAAATATTCCAATTTTAGTTGGCACAACACTTCATGAGTTTTGTACCAGTACATACAACCCTTCAATACGAAATATCACACAAGAACAGGCTATAGAGAAATTGAAGGTCAAATATGGAAACAGAGTTAATGAATATATTGAAACTTTCAAAAAGGCCTATCCAAACTATACCCCTAAAGATTTATTTGACGTCGACTTTATTTTCAGACCCAGTGTAGTTGAATTCAGTAATATAATGTCATCATTTAGTAACGCTCCAGTATATACATATCTTTTCACTTGGGAATCCCCAGTGCTGGACGGAATTCTCAGAAGTATGCATTGTTTGGAGCTACCTTTTGTATTTAATAATGTGACGCTTCATGGAAATATGACTGGCGGAGGATCTGAGGCAATAGATCTTGGAAATATTATGAGTTCAGCATGGATCAATTTTGCAAAAACCGGTGATCCTAACACCGAAGGCTTGCCTCATTGGGAGCCATATAACCTTAATAATGAATCTTTAATGATTTTCGATAATGAATGTGAATTGAAAAAAGGACATGATAAGGATTTGTTGGATATAGTCCGTCTTTTCCCTATTCGTGGATTATAAAAAAAATTAATCTATTTAACTATCTAAACAGAAGAAGATGAACAAGAAAGACTCAATTAAACGACTGATTTTGTCAGTTTTATCCTTAATGGTTGCTGTGCCCCTGTTATTTGCACAAAACATTGTACAAGTAAGCGGCAAAGTTGTGGATATTCAGAATGAACCAATGATTGGTGTAAGTGTACTGGAGAAAGGTACTACTAATGGAACAATTACAGATATTGATGGAAATTATCAAATATCAGTAAGACAAGGTGCTACATTAGTTTTTTCTTATATTGGTTATATAACCCAGGAAAAAACTGTAAGCGCCAATACTCTCAATGTAACTATGGATGAAGATATGCAAGCATTGGATGAAGTTGTTGTTATTGGTTACGGTGTTCAAAGAAAAAGTTCACTCACCGGTGCCGTATCTTCAGTAAAATCAGAGGATTTGGAAGCAAGAACAATAGCTCGTCCTGAGATGGCACTTCAGGGAAAGACTGCCGGTGTTCAGGTTTTGAGTTCAACTGCTCGTCCGGGTGCTTCACCTTCTGTTAGAATTCGTGGTATCAGCTCAAATGGGTCAAGTGAACCACTTTACGTAATAGATGGTAGAATTGCAAGCGACATCGGAGGAATAGATCCAAATGATATTGAGTCAATGGAGGTATTAAAAGATGGTGCCTCAGCAGCAATTTATGGAGCTGCTGCGGGTAATGGAGTTGTTTTAATCACTACTAAAAGAGGAAAAGGAAGTGGCAAAATAACTTATAATCTTCAGCATACTTCTCAAAGTTTAGGCAGAATACCTGAAGTTATGAACTCTCAGCAGTATAAAGACTATTTCATTGAAGCAGGTAAAATTGCCGAAGGTGCATTTAATTTGAACTGGGATGGAGTTACAAATACAGATTGGACAGATGTGGCTTTTGAAAATAGTTCAATGATGAGACACAACCTAACATTCCAGGGTGGTAATGAAAGTGGTGCACTTTATTTATCATTGTCAAGTCTGGATAATGATGGAATGGTGGTTGGTAACAGTGATACTTATAACAGACTCACCGGTATGATTAATGCCAGTTGGAAAATCAAACCATGGTTAGAAGTAGTAACAAACAATCAAATAGAACACTATAAAGTTCAATCTGTAGCTGAAGGTAATGAATATGGAAGTTTACTTTTATCAGTGCTACAACTTGATCCTCTTACAAAACCTTTATATCCAATAAGCAATTTACCTCAACATATGGCAGATACTTATGCTCAACATCCAAATATGTTAGGGGATGGAAAAGGCAATCTTTATGGTATATCAGCATTCACAGGTAATGCTGAAGCTATAAATCCTCTTGCTATGCGTGATCGCTCATTTACTAAAAACAGAGGTTTTAATATCAATGGTACTACATATTTAAACTTTAACCCTATAAAACCATTGACTATCACTTCAAGACTTGGATATCGATTATCATCATCTTCTTCATACGGAGTGAGCCATGACTATTATTATCATGGTACTGCAAAGCAGGATTATATACAGGTAAACGCATCAGATTATAGTCCAACATACTGGCAGTGGGAAAACTTTATGAACTATGATCGTAAATTTGGAGATCATAATACAACTCTGATGTTAGGTACATCATTTAGTGAGAGTCGTAGTTTTGGAGTAAGCGGAAATAAACGTGGCGACGATCAAAATATTGGATTCCTTCAGGATGATCCCCTATTCTGGTACTTCGCTTATGCAACTTCAGATGCTGCAAAGGATATTTCAGGTGGAGAAGAAAATTTCTCACGCAAGCTAGCCTATTTTGGTCGTTTGAACTATGATTATAAGAACAAATATCTTGCACAGTTTTCTTTACGTGCAGATGCTGCTGACCTTTCTGTATTACCAAAACAAAAGCGTTGGGGCTATTTCCCTGCAGCTTCTTTTGGATGGGTAATTTCAGAGGAAGACTTTATCAAGGGATCAAATGATTTTATGACTCATTTAAAACTGCGTGCCAGTTGGGGTCAGAATGGATCAACTGCATCACTAGGAGGTTACCGCTGGAACGTATCTGTTGGTTCAACCGGTCATATTGCTATAGGTAATAATAATGATTTCTACTATGTAAATGGTTATGCCCCCTCTGCTACTGGTAATGAACAGTTAAAATGGGAAACATCAGAACAAACCAATATCGGTATTGATGCTCGTTTCTTGAATAATCGACTCTCATTAACTGCCGATTATTTCAATAAAGAAACCAAAGACTTAATTGTATCAGGAATTAAAGCTTCTACAGTTGTTGGTAATACTTTTTCTCCTGTAAACGCAGGTAACATTACTAATAAAGGTATTGAACTTGAATTAGGCTGGCAAGATAGAATTGGCGATTTCTCTTATGGAGTAAGAGGTAATATATCAACCCTTAAAAACAAAGTTACCTATATACATGAGTCACTGGCTGCAATTGATGGAACATCTTTAGTTACTTATGGAGCTATAACCCGTTTTGAGGTTGGAAAACCTGCATGGTACTTTTATGGATATGAGTTTACTGGTGTTGACAAGGAAACTGGTGAACCTATTTTTGCAGATCAGGACGGAGACGGTGCTATTACTGATAATGATAAAACAGAAATTGGAAAAGGTATTGCCGACTTAACATACGGTATTACATTAACTGCCGGATGGAAAAATTTTGACTTAATAGTGTTCGGAACTGGTTCACATGGTAATGATATTTATATGGGTCTAAATCGTGTCGACTATAACTTGAATCAACTTACTTATTTTACAGAAAACAGATGGACTAGAAATAATCCTAATGGTACTACTCCTAGAGCGTATGCAACAGATTTTACTAAGTTTATGACATCATCGGGTTCAGTATTTGATGGCTCATTCTTTAAAATTAAACAGATACAGTTGGGTTATTCAATACCAAGAAATCTTTTGAGTAAAATATCTATTGATAATTTACGAATTTATGGTTCACTCGAAGATTACTTCACATTTACTGATTACCCAGGTTTCGACCCGGAAGTAACAGGAGTTGGCAGTGCACTTGGAGTGGATAAAGGTAGTTATCCTAATTCTAAAAAAGTAGTTGTAGGCTTAGCAGTTACTTTCTAATTATTCATTTCAGTTAAAATTAATTATTAAACAACATGAAAAATAAATATTTATTATTATTAATAGTTGGTTTGGTTGCGCTAAGCAATACTTCGTGCGAAAGCAGACTTGATATTCCGCAAAAAGGTGTTCTGGACTATTCTTTTTATTACCAAACTGATGAGCATGCTGAAGCAGCTTCTAATGCACTATACATCGAATTAAAAGGTACATATTACAACTATACCATGCTTAAAAATGCTCTGTCTGACGATGTCTGGGCAGGAGGTGGAGGTCGAAATGACAATGCTGAATTAGAAGGTTGCAATGAGTTCTCATTTGGTTCTGACCAAAGTTTCATACGTGGTGTTTGGGAAAGTTATTACAGTTTGATATATAAGGCAAATGTAATTTTAGGTCATATAGAACCTGACACCGATGTAAAGAAAAGAGCTCATGCTGAGGCAAAGTTCTTCCGTGCATTTGCCTATTTCGATCTAATCTCAATGTGGGGAGAAGTTCCACTTGTAGATCACGAACTAACTCCTGATGAGTATCAGATGCCTAAAGCTTCTAAAGAAGAACTGTGGGCACTTGTAGAACAGGATTTGAATGATGCAATCAATTCTGGATATCTTGCCGAAAAACAGGACGCATATGATAATAGTGTTTGGCGTGTAACTAAGCAAGTAGCACAAACCATGCTTGGAAAAGCACTTCTATGGCAAAATAAATATTCAGAAGCAGCAAAAGTGTTCAATGAAGTTAGAAATAGCGGAAAGTATAAACTATATGAAGGCGAATATCAAAATATTCTTACCTACATTGCAGAAGGTAACAGTGAAAGTATGCTGGAAAGTAACCGTATACTTGACTTGAATAATCCTTGGGATGAGTTTAGCTTCTATGAAGTTATGAACCACTGGCGTATGGATAATTTAGCTGCTAGCTCAGCACAATTCTATGATTATAAAGAAACAGGATGGGGATTTATGGTTCCTCAGAAAAAACTTTATGATGCATTTGTTGCAGAAGAAGGAGTTGATGGATATCGTCTAAATCATACTATGAAAACTTATGAACAAATGAATGAGTTAGGAGTTAAACTACAAAAAGGCAAAAGTATTATAAATGAAGGTGTGTTTTTGTGGAAACGTCGCTTCTCATCATCTGAGGCACCAATTACTTTCTGGTGTTCATATAATAACTATCGCTGGATGCGTTATGCAGAAGTTTTATTACTTGCAGCAGAAGCAAATTTCATGGCAGGAAATCAATCTGAAGCTGATGCAGCTTTAAATGAAGTAAGGAGTCGTGCAAGATTACCTTTCAAACCTGCAACATTGGAAGCCATCAAACTTGAAAAACGTCTGGAACTATGCAGTGAATACACACGATACCAAGATATTATCCGTTGGGGTGATGCTGAAGCACTTCTGAAAAATCAGGGTGCAACTACCCCACTACTTATCAACAAATCAAGTTCTCAGAATGAACCAGATAATGTTGTTGTGGAGTATGTACAATATAATACTGACCCAAGCCGTTATGGATTCAAACCAAAGCATTATCTGCTTCCAATTCCTGCAACAGAAATGAGATTGAATCCAAATATGGTTCAAAATGAAGGATGGTAATTGACATAAATTTTCAAGTTTAAAGAAACATTAAAATGAAGAAACTATTTTGTATTATTATTCTGGCTGGATTATTCAGCCAGAATAATATTTTCTCACAGAATATCACACTCAATAAAAACAATATTGATGAGGTGATAAATGCAATGACCTTAGAGGAAAAAGTAAGAATGGTAATTGGCTGTGGGATGTCGGGTCCTGACGCTAAATTTCCCGGCACAGCAGGGCGTTCTTATGAAATACCTAGACTGGGTATACCTTCAGTATACTTTGCTGATGGACCTCATAAACTGGCAATGAGTGTTCGTCGCGAGTTTGATAGCAATTTTTACTACACAACAGAATTTCCTTCAGGATCTACTGTAGCTGCAACTTTCAATCCCAATGCAGCATATGAGGTTGGTAAAGCTATTGGTACTGAAGTCAAGGACTACGGAATGGATGTATTGCTTGCACCGGGAGTTAACCTTATGAGAAATGTTCTTTGCGGCCGTAATCACGAGTACTATTCAGAGGATCCACTTATAGTAGGAAAAATAGCTGCAGCCTATATCAACGGTGTTCAAAGTCAGGGTATTGGTACGAGTATTAAACACTTCGCTGCCAATAATCAGGAAACAAACCGATACAGCAATGACCCTCAAATGGATCAGCGTACTCTTAGAGAACTTTATCTAAAAGGTTTTGAAATAGCAATCAAAGAGTCATCTCCTTGGACTATTATGACAGCTTATAACAAGATCAACGGTAAGCACACAAGTGAAAATATAGATTTGACAACTACTATTCTTCGCGACGAATGGGGTTATAACGGATTAGTAATATCAGACTGGAATGCAGGTAGTGATGCTATAGCTTCTATGATTGCAGGTAACGATATGTTACAGCCTGGACAAGAAAGACAATACAATGCAATCTATGAAGCAGTTAAAAATGGCCAGCTCGAAGAGAAAATATTAGACAGAAACGTAAAGAGAGTTCTTGAGCTTGTAGTTAAAAGTAATACCTTTAATAATAAAAGTTATCCAAACGAGACAGATCTAAAAGCTCATGCTGCTATTTCCCGTAAGGTAGGAACTGAAGGTATTGTACTTCTTACAAACAATGGGGTACTTCCTTTTTCTGAAAAAGTGAATCAAGTTGCTCTTTATGGATCTACATCCTATGATATGGTACCGGCAGGTCAGGGATTTGGTAGTTTGGCATTTGGAAGATACACTGTATCTTTAGTTGAAGGTCTACGCAATGCGAACTATGAGGTTGATAAAAACCTTATCCGCAAATATCAGACACATCTTGCTAGTGAAGAAAAAAGGTTATTTCCAAATGGACGACCACCATTCTCTCTTGCACCACCACCACGTGCAGACGAGTTTATTCCAACAGCAGAAGAGTTGGCAGAACAAGTAAAATCAAATGATGTAGCTATTTTTACTATAGGCAGAGCAAGTTCAGAACCTGTTGATCGTCATGTTAGAGAGTTTTATCTGACTGAAAATGAGCTTGCCCTTTTAAAAGCAGTCTCTGATGCCTATCATTCTGCAGGAAAAAAAGTTATTGTAGTCCTTAATATTTGCAGTCCTGTAGAAACTGCATCATGGAAATCATTAGCTGATGCCATTATATGTGCATTCCAGCCAGGTCAGGAAGTAGGACATTGTGTAACTGACATCTTAATCGGTAAAGTAAATCCTTCTGGTAAACTACCTGTTACCTTTGCCATAAATTATGGTGATGCTGCTTCTGATAAAAATTTCCCATTTGATTATGAATTTAAGATGCCTTCATTTTTTATGGGATCAGGTCTAAGCATACAGGGTGAAAATGAGGAGCCACAGGAAGTAAAGCCTGTGCGTAATATAGATTATACTGTTTACGAAGAAGGCATTTATGTTGGCTACCGCTACTTTGATACTTTTAATAAAAATGTTTCATTTCCTTTTGGTCATGGTCTCTCTTATACTACATTTAATTACAATGTTATTAACTCATCAGTCAATGATGATATTTGTTCAGTCGAAGTTACTGTAACCAACACAGGAAATGTATCTGGGAAAGAGGTTGTACAAGTATATATTACAGCACCTGAAGGAGGTTTGAAAAAACCTAGTAAGGAGTTAAAAGCGTTTGGCAAAACTAGGGAGTTAAATCCCGGTGAAAGTGAAACATTAACTCTTACATGGAAAACAATGGATATGTCCTCTTTTAACGACAAATCCAGCTCCTGGGAATTAGCAAAAGGAAAATATCTGTGGCATATAGCAACATCTGCAGCTGATGTTAAAAGTACTGTAGAGCATAAAATAAACAGCTCTAAGAAAATTAAAGTAAACGATGTAATGAAACCTGCTCAAAAAATTGCCACAATTAGATAATTATGTATCTTTAGCAGATGTTAACTATAATAATCATTAATCTCTAAACTAAACAGTATGAAAAGGAAATGTTCGTTAAATAAGATCATAGTATCTTTTATCTATTTGATGTTGGTTATTCAAGTAACAGCTGCACAGGAACTATTTAAAAACGAAGAATTAACTATTAGCAAGTTAGAGGATAAGACATGGGTAGTAGAGACAAATGATTTGACAACCATGTATATCTTGGAAGGTGACAACCAGGCGATGTTAATCGATACAGGTACAAAATGCAAATCACTTGATAAGATAGTACGAGAAATAACACAGAAACCTCTTACTGTAGTGCTTACCCACAATCACAGAGACCATGCAGGAAATATTCACTATTTCGAGCAAGTTTATATGCATCCTTCTGACACCACAGTTGCCGTAAATATTCAATTTGAAGGCGAATATAAATGGATGGCAGATGGTGATGTTTTTGACTTGGGTGGAAGAAAGATAGAAGTTTACCTGATGCCGGGACACACACCCGGGTCTGTAGTATTTGTTGACAAATCAATCAATGCAGCTTTCACAGGAGATGCTTTCGGATCAGGGCAGGTATGGTTGCAGCTGAGACCACATGTCCCAATGTCCGAATATTATGCTTCTTGTGTAAGGATGGAGAAGATAATGAATGAACATAATATCAGTAAACTTTATGTTGGTCATTATCCTCACGTTAAGCGCCCAATGGATTTAAGTTATCTTATAGATATGAAGACTCTGGCGAAGGAAATAAGTGAAGGAAATTTTTCCGAAGCAAAAGATTATCCTAATATGGGATTAGATATTTCATGCGAGAATCCAAAGATAGCTGCAAACGGTCAATCAATGATAGTATTCGACCCTGAGAATATAAATTAGCATTAAAATGAAGAAATATATAAAACTGTTTTATCTGTCACTGACTTTTCTCATATGCATTAGTGTTTCAGCACAAACAGGCAGACCACAAAGTAAAATAATTACTGATAGCATTTATAGTGAAATATTAGATGCTTACCGTACTTACAATATTTTTCTGCCTCAAAGTTATGAAATGGATAAGGATAAGAAATATCCTATACTCTATCTCTTACATGGAGTCATGGACACTAATCAGGGTTGGACAACCAGAGGTCATTTAAAAGATGTTATGGATCAACTTATTGCCTCCGGAGAAGCTGATGAGATGATTATTGTAACACCAAATGCAGGGGGTAATATTTATGCAGGTGAATGGAATGGCTATTTCAACATGCCTGGCTGGGCTTATGAGGATTTCTTCTTTAAGGAGTTCTTAGTTTACATAGAAAAAAACTACAGAGTTAAAGGTGATAAACAAAACCGTGCTATTGCAGGCCTTTCAATGGGAGGAGGTGGATCAACCAGTTATGCTCAAAAACATCCTGATATGTTTTGTGCAGTTTATGCTATGAGTGCACTTATGAATATCCCAAATGTTGGGGGATTACCTCCTCAGAATCCCGACGACAAGATGGCAATTCTGAATAAATCAGTTATTGAAAACAGCTGTATTAAATTTATAGAAGAAGCCAGCGATGAAACTAAAGAGATGCTTAGAACCGTAAAATGGTTTGTAGACTGCGGTGATGATGACTTTCTGCTGGACCGGAATATTGAGTTCATACAAGCTATGCATAAAGCAGATATACCATTTCAGTTCAGAGTTCGTGATGGTGGTCACACTTGGGAATACTGGCACTCAGCACTCTATATCAGCCTTCCATTTATCTCTCGCACGTTTAGTAAATAAAGATTTAAATATCAGAACAATACAGATTAATTTAAACAATTTAGAAACATGAAAAAAGTAACAATTTTGTTAGTGACACTATTTATGTGTTCAATTACTTTCGCCCAACAAGCTTTATGGGGTGGCGAGCCAATAGTATCACCTGAAATCCATGATGATAACACGGTAACTTTCAGGCTAAGATCACCCAAAGCAGTTAAAGTAGAAATAACAGGTGATTTTCTGGCACCACAAAAGGTTGAAACTGATTTTGGTACATTTGATGTCCCGGGAACAGCACAATTGAAAGAAGGTGCAAATGGCGTTTGGGAATATACAACTCCTGAACCATTAGCATCAGAATTATATAGTTATACATTTATAGTAGACGGACAACGAATGAATGATCCTGCAAACGTAGATATGATTCGTGATGTTGCTTCAATAACTAATATATTCATCATTCCCGGCAATCCAGGTGACCTGTATAGTGTAAAAGATATACCCCATGGTACAGTTGCCAGACGCTGGTATGATAGTCCAACATTAAAAGAGCAGAGACGTATTACAATTTACACTCCTCCAGGTTATGAAAATAGCAAAGAAACATATCCTGTATTTTATCTGCTTCACGGGTCCGGTGGTGATGAAGAGGCCTGGATTGCTTTAGGCCGTACAGCACAGATCCTTGACAACTTAATTGCTCAGGGTAAAGCTAAGCCAATGATTGTAGTAATGCCTAATGGTCATACACAAAATGTTGCAGCTCCAACTGAATCGTTCAGACAATACAAACCTGCAATGGGTGGTGGACCACGCGAAGCAGTTGCCAGTATGGAAGACAGCTTTGGTGATATCATCAAATTTGTAGAGAGCAATTACAGAGTGAAAAAAGATAAAGCCAATCGTGCTATTGCTGGATTGTCGATGGGTGGTATGCACTCAGCAGCTATTTCTGCACAATATCCTAACACATTCAACTATATAGGTGTTTTCTCTGCACCTCCAATTGCCAGTATGATGGCTCGCAATGATAGTGAGAGAGCAAAATATGCTGAAGAGTTTGTAAAAAAACTGGAAGTACAGAAAAAGAATGGCTATAAATTATATTGGATTGCATGTGGCGATACAGATTTTCTTTATCAAGGTGTAATTGACAGCATGAAGAAGATGGATGAAATTGGCTTTAATTACACTTATAGAGAAAGTGGTGAAGGTCATATATGGAAAAACTGGAGAATATATTTATCTGAATTTGCACCAATGTTATTTAAATAATTAAGATATGAAGAGACTTGTTTACCTATCCCTTTTTCTGTTCATATGTACATTTATAGATGCACAGGAATTGGCAAATTTCATGAACAGAACACCTATTGTATCTCCTGATATTGCAGGAAACGAAGTAACCTTTCGAATAAGAGCACCAAAGGCAAGAGATGTAAAAATCTATGGCTCATGGATGGCTAACTATTCCGACACTGAAACTCTGAAAGAGAATAATGAAGGAGTATGGGAAGTAACAATCCCAACACCGGATCCTGATATATACACCTATCATTTTATCGTAGATGGTGTAGTTATCAGTGATGCAAATAATATTCTAATGCAGAGAGATGGAACAAGATACCTCAGCATGTTGTTAGTAGATGGAGAAAAATCTGCCAATTACAAAGAAGCAAATAAACGAGGTAATCTTACAAAAGTATGGTACGACTCTCCCACTTTAAACATGACCAGAAGAATGTATGTTTATACTCCATACGGTTATGAAAAAGGGAAAGAAAAATATCCTGTACTTTATCTGCTTCATGGAGGTGGTGGAGATGAAGATGCCTGGTCAAATATGGGGCGTGCATGCCAGATACTCGATAATCTTATAGAACAGGGTAAAGCTAAACCAATGATTGTGGTAATGCCAAATGGAAATCCAGGTCAGCAGGCAGCCAAACCATTAATGTTGCCAGAAAAAACCTTTAATTATCAAGATCCTGCAACTGCTAACTTATACATACATAGTTTAGCTAAAGATATCGTACCATTTATTGAAAAGAACTACAGAGTAATTGCTAAACGCGATTCCAGAGCCGTTTCTGGTCTTTCAATGGGTGGTGGTCATACAATGAATGTTGCGAACAACTATCCCGGAATGTTTGGTTATATAGCACCAATGAGTATGGGTATCAGAGAAGGACAAGATATTGACGAACAGCTGCAAGCTCTGAAAAAAGCTGGTTATAAGTTATACTGGCTGGCATGTGGTGACGCTGATTTTGCCTATCCGGGAGCAAAACTTCTTCATGAAGCACTTGAAAGAAATGGCTTAACTCACACATTCCATGTAACAGGTGGTGGACACACCTGGTCAAACTGGCGTGATTACCTGAATACTTTAGCTCCACTTTTATTTAGATAGATTTTTAAGTTAAACATATTCTGGAAGTCGTAGTTTTTATGTATTTAATCAGAAAGCGGAAAGCGAATGAGCTTTCCGCTTTTATTATCTAATCTCGATACCCTCCTTTTCGCACAATTCCAAAGCCATTTCTCGTAAACGAAACTTCTGTATCTTTCCACTTCCTGTCATTGGAAAACTATCAACAATAAATACGTAACGAGGTATTTTATATTTAGCTATATGCCCTTTGCAGAAATCACGAACATCCTGAGTATTTAGATCGTATCCATCTTTTTGAATTATGAATGCTCCTACATCCTCTCCATACCGTTCTGATGCAACAGCTACAACCTGTACATCTTTCACCCCCGGCATTTTATAAAGATAATCCTCCACTTCCTTAGGAGATATATTTTCCCCACCACGAATAATAATATCCTTTATACGTCCGGTAATTCTGAAATTACCATTTTCATCCTTTACTCCCAGATCACCCGAATGCATAAACCCATTTGAGTCAATAACTTCTGCAGTAGCCACGGGATTTTTATAATATCCTTTCATCACATTGTAACCCCTGCAGCACATTTCACCCTCTTCGCCAACAGCACACTCTTCGCCAGTTTCAGGATTAAGTACTTTCACCTCTGTGAATTCATATTCCCTTCCCACAGTAGTACAGCGCACTTCAAAGGGATCCTCCACCCTGCTCTGCGTCATTCCAGGAGAAGTCTCAGTCATACCATACACACTCGTCAGATTCATATACATTTTTTCATTCACTTCCTTCATCAACTCTTCAGGGCAAAGTGCACCTGCCATAATTCCAGTTCTCAGAGAACTCATATCAAAGAGTGAAAACATAGAGTGGTTTAGCATTGATATAAACATTGTTGGCACCCCATGCAATACAGTACAACGTTCTTTGTGGACTGAAACCAATGTCAAAAGTGGATCAAATTTCTCTACCATTACCTGTGTACTACCATGTGTCAAACAGCACATTGTTGCAAGTACTACACCAAAACAGTGGAACAAAGGTACACAGATACAACATTTATCATCCTTGGTGAAATTCATATGTACTCCTGTCAAATATCCATTATTGGCTATATTGTGGTGAGTAAGCATAACCCCTTTAGGGAAACCGGTTGTACCTGAAGTATATTGCATATTGACAACATCATGACAGTTAGTAAGTGACCTCAGTCTTTTAAACTCGTTATCAGGTACATTCTTTCCCAGTAACAAAATTTCTGCTGTATTATACATACCTCTGTACTTCTCCTGACCAATATACACTACATTCTTAAGTTTCGGGAAACGATCAGATTTTAGCTTACCTCTCTGTTTTGTTTTCAGCTCAGGAATCAACTCGTATATAATATCTGTGTAACAACTTCCGGCAACACCATCAGTCATACACAAAGTATGCATATCCGAGTTCTTCATCAAGTAGTCAATTTCATCCAACCGATAACTTGTATTCACAGTTACAGCAACTGCTCCAATTTTGGCAGTTGCATAGAGAAATGTAAGCCAGTCAGGAACATTCTGAGCCCATATACCGACATTACTCCCACGAGTCACCCCTATAGATATTAAACCTTTGGCCATATTATCCACCCTATCGTTGAATTTCTTCCATGTAAATCGCAGATCACGATCTGAGTAAACAATATATTCCTTATCAGGAGACTCTTTTGCCCAATATTCCAGCCAGTCGCCCAATGTCCTGTCAGACAACTTTATATCAAATTCACTGTTCATTATTGTTTTATATTATGAAGGAGAATAAACAACAGCAAGTATCTTTGCTCCATTATCATCTATAGATGTTACAAGGTGATCTACAATAGAATCATAATATATAGAATCACCCTTATTCAGAATATAGGTCTCTGCACCATACCTAACTTTTATAGAACCCTCCAGCACAAAAAGGAACTCTTCCCCTTCGTGAGTAGAGCATGTCTCATTGCCATTTTCAGTTTGAATATTAATCAGAAAAGGTTCCATATTACGTCCTGCTTTACTTGAAGCCAGGGATATAAAATCCATGTGTGAATTACTATTGGTCTGATGACTAGTGAAAGTTACTGATTGATGATGTTCTTCACTTCGATTTAAGACAGGGCCAATCTGTTCACTATCATCAAGAAAAGTTCCAAGTCGCACCCCTAAAGCCCTTGATATTTTAATTAAAGATGACAAAGATGGAATCTCATCACTCTCACAAATTCTGTTTACTTGCTCTAAAGACAGACTCGATCCTTCGGCAAGTTCAGCAGCTGATATTTTTTTATCAGCACATAAAATCTTAATTTTATCTGTTACTGTAGACATTGATTTAATAGTACGTTTGTTTCAGGAATTGTTTCAGACCGCAAATGTAAAAGATTATAATTAATAAGGCAAATTATATTGTAAAATGTTATATTTAATGATTTATTTATAATAAATTATTTGACGGTTAATTAATTATTCCAATAGATGTAACTTTATAGATAATAGTTGTTTTAATAGATAGATTTAATTAATAAAATCATATGTGTTTCACGGTATCATTTGAAGGGAAGGCTATTAAAGCAGTAAAAGAACATCTTATAAATAACAAGAATTTAAAGATGAACGGAGAATTTAGTGATGTTTATTATCTTGTATCCGGGTTCTCCCATCCAAGACTGCCTGTAATAAAAAAGCACTCTATTGATATATCAGAATGGGGGTTAATACCATCATTTGTAACTGATGAAGAAAAAGCTAATGAATTGGCCAACATGACTCTCAATGCCAGAAGTGATACCATTCACGAAAAGCCATCATTCCGCAACTCTATAAAAAGCAACAGATGTGTTCTACCACTAGACGGTTTTTATGAGTGGCAACAAGCAGGTAAAATAAAACTACCCTATTACATCTATCCGACTGATGAAACAGTCTTTTACCTTGGTTGCATATATAACACTTGGGTAAATAAAAATACAGGAGAGATCAGAGATACATTCTCCATAATTACTACAGAAGCCAATCCCTTGATGGAGATTATTCACAACACAAAAAAACGAATGCCACTGATATTACCAAAATATGCACTTGAAACTTGGGTTGATCCATCAACTAGTATCAATGAAATTAATAACATGATGAAACCATATCCAGATGATTTGATGTCGGCCTATACTATTACTCAGAACGCTGGCAATGCAAGATTTAACAGAAACATTCCTGAAATTAAGCAAAGAATAGAACCCTCTTTATTCTAATATTTTAAAGATTACAATTTTAATGTTTTAATGAACCTCATCTTCTCTGATATGAAACAAAAAGCTTTACAAATATTTCTGGCAGGAGTTGATAATGTTCTACCCAACAAACTGGTAAATAAAGTTTTTTCAAGAAAAGATTTTCAACTAGACAAATTCAATAATATATATTTGTTAGCCTTTGGAAAAGCTTCATTTTTAATGGCTAAAGAAGCTGAAAATATATTAGGAGAAAGAATTGTCGATGGGGTGGTTATTACAACATATGGCAATGGAGGAAAACTAGATAAACTCAAAGTAATTGAAGCGGGTCACCCCATACCTGATAATAATGGATTGAAAGCAACAAAACTGGTTCTTAATATAGCAGATAAGGCACAAGAAAATGATCTGGTACTATGTCTGATTTCTGGTGGTTCATCTGCATTATTGGCTGACTATCCAACAGATGCTACAATCAACGATCTGAAGAAAGCAAGTGAGCTATTAATTAATAGTGGTGCTTCGATCTCAGAGATAAATTGTGTTAGAAAGCATTTATCTAGTGTTAAGGGTGGCCAGCTTGCAAAAGCTATTTATCCTGCATCTACAATCAGCCTGATACTTTCAGATGTGGTAGGTGATAAATTGGATGTTATAGCATCTGGTATTACAGCACCTGATTGCACAACATTTTCTGATGCTATACAAGTTTTAAAAAAGTACAATCTAATAGAAACCTTTCCTTCAGTTTTTATAAATCATCTGAGAAAGGGAATGGCAGGAATAATTGATGAGACCGCTAAACCTGATGACATTGTATTTAACAAAGTAGAAAATCTAATAATAGGTAGTAATAAAATAGCTTTAGATGGAGCGGCCGAAAAAGCCAAAGAATTAGGCTTCGAGACATATTTAATAACTGACAGACTGGAAGGAGATTACAAATATGTTGCTGATTTCATATTCAAAACCATCAATTCAAAAAAACCGAAAGACATAGTTATAAAATCAGATAATAAGAAACCTCGCTGTCTTCTGTTTGGGGGCGAGTCAACTGTTTATGTTTCCGGCAATGGTAGAGGAGGCCGCAATCAACACCTGGCGCTATATCTGGCAATTAAAATTAATGGTGCAGAGAATGTTACCATACTTTGTGCAGGGACTGATGGGTTAGATGGGCAGACTGACGCAGCGGGAGCAGTAATTGACGGATTCACTGTATCACATTCAATAAAAAATAATTTGCAACCAGACGATTACCTTTTGAATTTCGATTCATATAATTTCTTTGATAAGTTAGGGGATAGTGTCAAAATAGGAAATAGTGGAACTAATGTTATGGACTTGACAGTTGTACTGATAAATGAATAAGAACAAAATAAATTTATTAAAAAGTAAAACCATGAACAACATAATCGTAGGACTGGGAGAGATTCTCTGGGATATTTTTTCAGATCAGAAAGTTTTAGGCGGAGCCCCCGCCAATTTTGCATATCATGTTTCACAACAGGGATATAAAGGTTATATAGTGAGTTCTATTGGAAATGATGAGTTTGGTAGTGAAATAATCAGCCTACTTAAAGATAAAAATCTAAATTATATAATAGATATTAACGATTATCCAACAGGTGTTGTGAATATTAAATTAAATAGTTACGGTGAACCGCAATATGAAATAGTAGAAGATGTGGCCTGGGAAAATATGCTTTTTACCAAAGAAATGGAAGATCTGGCAAGAAAAACCTCAGCAGTATGTTTTGGTACTTTAGCACAGCGAAGCCTTTTATCTCACAATACAATCAACAAATTTCTAAACACTGTTCCTGAAAACTGCATAAAGATTTTTGATATTAACCTACGCCAAAATTTTTATAGTAAAAGCATTATACAAGGCTCATTGGAAAAAGCTGATATTTTAAAATTGAATGATCATGAAATTAATGTAATGGCAGAACTTTATAACATGAAAGAGATGAAAGAACAGGAGATTTGTCTCAAACTTAAAGATCTGTTTTCACTTGAAATAGTTATTCTTACAAAAGGTACCAATGGTAGTTTTATATTCAGTAATAATGAAATATCATTTCTGCATACTCCCAAAGTAAATGTTGTTGACACTGTAGGTGCAGGAGATGCATTTACTGCTGCTTTTATAACATCATACCTTAAAGGCAAGCCAATAAAAGAAGCCCATAAATCAGCCGTAGAAGTTTCGGCATTTGTTTGTCGTCAACAAGGTGCAATGCCCAAATTTTAAGAACGTTTTGAAAGGTATTTTCTCACAGGTATATCATATATTTTCAAAATAATCCAGGCCAATAATATATTACCAATCAAGAGTACTATTGCCACTGGCCATACCTCCGAAAATGTTAATCCATTTTTCCATACCCATGAGTAGAAAAGATACATAAATGGATAGTGTACCATGTAAAGAGGATACGAAATATCTCCAAGAAATTTAGATAAACGCTCCGAAGTTTTACTCTTTAGTTTTCCTGATGCACCTATATATACCAGAAAAGGGAAAACAATTATAGTGCAAATTGCATCATATAAACCATTTATCCATAGCTCATCACTACTTCCAATAAAGGGCATCGAAAGCAGAAAAACTATTACAACACTGCATATTATGAAAGCTCCCTTAATTTTTCCAGGTTTAAACAGACGTGACATTAATAATCCGGCTGAAAAGGCATAAAGCAATCGCAGCATTCCTCCAATGAAATTATTGTCTGCGAGGGTCCACCCTACCCCCAAGTGCCAAAAACCGGAAAAATTGCCAACAGCAAAAGTAAAAAGACCGATTCCTGACAAAATCACTACAGCCTTAAGTCCCTTAGTAGATAAGCGGCGAAGGAAAAGTGCATAAAATATATTACCTATATATTCAAAAAAAAGCGACCAGCTAGGTCCGTTCAAAGGAAACATCTCTCCATTTCCACGTACTTCCACACCACTACCCGGCATAGCAGGTAACAGAAAAATGTGCAGAAGAAATGCAGAAGCTATCATCAGGATCGAAACTTTAGAGCCGTCCCATGCTTCTCCGCCCTGAATAAGAAATGTAATCAAACCTAAAAATGCACCCATTATAACCATTGGCTGCAAACGAATTAATCTTCTGCGGAAAAAACCACTAATATTCATTTTCCCCCACCTGTCATCATATGCATAACCAATTACAAAGCCTGACAGAACAAAGAAAAAATCGACAGCCAAATAACCGTGATTAAATTTCTGATCCATTGAACTTGTTGCAAAAGCTTCAAATATATGATAGAATATTACCATAATTGCGGCCACGCCACGTAATCCGTTGAGTATCTGATAATGTGGTTTAGTATCAGTAAACGATGCAGAGGGTTTAATTGACATAAAAAAGTGTTGTTCTATAATTGTGTATAAAAAACAAAAGTAAGCATTTTTCATCTAACCCTCATTAAAGGTACATATCTGAATAAAATGTAGTTAGAATATGCCTCAAAATTATAGTTGTAAAACATTCAATATCAAGGTAAAAAAAATCAAATCAACTCAATCAATTATAACTTATCTTTCATTATCTTTGAAAAATTAAACATCTTAAACTATGAAGCATTCAGTAAAATACACAAGCCCAACTAATGAGTACTACATAGAAACTGTATCATGTAATTTTTAGCTTATAATAAAAAATTGAATGTCATGAAGAGAATTGTTTTACTGATTGGTTTTTGTCTGATATTTACAAGTCAGGCAGATGCTCAAAGTTTTCTTAATAAGTTGGGAAAATCTATTAAGGAGACTGTTGAAAATACTGTGGAACGTAATGTGGTTGAAAAAACTGAAGAGGTAACTGAAAAAGCTTTGGATGTAAAAGCAAATAAAAAAAATGGTGAAAGTACTGATGATGAGGAGTCAGAAAATGAATCTCAGGATAATTCAGTTCAAAACACAAAACAGGAGCCTCAGCAAATAGATTTTCCTGAAAACTTCATAGTGGAATTTGATATAATACCTGATGAGGAGTTTGGTTATGGTATCCAGTTTACACTTTATCAAGAAAGAGAAGATGATCCTAAATAGTTGAATAATGACCTGTATCCTGGACAGGCAGGACTCCATCTGGTTCTGAGAAATGAAAGGTGGGAAAGCAAAGGCTATAAGGATGGGGAAGATTGGATTGAAGGTAGTGCTTCCAAGAACCCTGTAATCAGAGAAAAGTTAAACCACGTCATTCTATGGATTCAAAAACGGAGAGTGAGAGTTTATCACCAGAATGAAAAAGTAATGGATATGCCTACTAATATTTATCCCGGTGTTAAATTCAATCGTATACGTTTCTCCGGATGGGACAGACACAGTGAACCATTTATTTCTAACATTAAGATTACAACCGCATCACCAGATACGCGCAGTAAGCTGATAACTGAAGGTAAACTTGTTACATATGGAATCACTTTTGATGTCAACAAATCTGATGTAAAACCTGAGTCTTATGGCACTCTTAAAAGTATTGCTGATGTACTCAAAGAAAACGGATCTGTGACAGTGAAAATAATAGGCCATACTGATAGTGATGGAGATGACAATATGAATCTTGATTTATCGAAACGAAGAGCTGAATCTGTAAAAAATGAGTTAATAAATATTTTTGGTATCGATGCTGCTCGTTTAGAAACTGAAGGTGCAGGTGAAACTAAACCTATAGCTCCTAATGACACTCCGGCAAACAAAGCACAAAACCGTCGGGTAGAATTTATAAAAACAAATTAGTCACATAAATAGCAGGGTGATCTATCAGAAATCACCCTGCTAAATTAAATGATATTATTTGTTGAATTAAATATACGGCAAACAAGAATCATTAATATCTATGTTGATCAGAAAATACTAAAATAAAATCATAGATATTAATTCACCTCAATCAATATTGGAGGTGGTAATCTAAATTCTTCATTATCATAAATTACGGCCGACCTGGTTAATGATTGAGTTTCTCTGACATCCTTTTGTTTAAACTCTTCAAAGGAGTATGTTTCACCGGCAAGTTCTTTAATTCTCATAACAATTTGCTCTCTGCCTTGTGCATTTATATATCGTATATTATTATTCATCAGACTTACCGGTTCAGATCTCCAGACACCTTTAGAATAATAAAACCCTCCTTCATATACTCCAACATAAGAATAGTCTGGATCATTTATAAGATGACTCCATAAAATATCTTCCACACGATCTGTAAGATCTACATTTTCAAAAAATCCCCATTGTTGCCATTTAAGCAAATCCTCCTTTTCAGATTGAGGTATTGTTGAATTATTTTCAGTATACTCATCTGCAAGCTGCCCAAATCCATGTCCTCCAATCTCATGCTGTACTACTCCCCTGAAATCATTAGGATAATTGAAATTTGATACAGGTACAACAGATATCGACATACCATTAGAATATGACCAGTTTGTACCCCCATATCTTGTACTGTTAGCAATGACAGCAATCTGTGTCTCTGAGAGGTCAGAACTTAGTGGCACTTTTTGTGCATATTCAAAAACAGATGTATGATCGATACTCATTCTTGTTGATGTGGCACTCTCAAATTTTGCTGAGAACTTCGTTTTCCTGGTTCTTTGAATATCACTTATTCCACTCTCCTCAGAATATGCATAAACAATATAAACATCGAAATAATTTCTGTATGTTCTATATGGCTCAATATCAAAGAAGTGATCAATTGCTTCAAGCAGATTGTCTTCGAACTTTCCTGAAATAATATCAGCAACAGTATAACCATCGCCCAGAAACACTATATCTATACCATCACCTGCCGTAGAACTTTGTATTTTTACATATTCACCATCACTTAATTGGTAATTAATCTGATTAATCCTTAGTGTATCTGCGTAGTTTCTGTTATTAAGTTTGAAAATCACATCACCAGATCGATTTAGAGATGTACCAGTAAACAATGAAACATCCACAACTAATTCAACTGAGTCAGAACCTGTTGCGGAGCCTGACAAGAGAGACGTTGTAACCCATTGGGGAGAGGATACTATTGTCCATGAACTGCTGGCAGTTAGTTTAACTTGGTAACTACCCCCATTGAGTGAAGTTTCAATTATATTTCTAGAAAGTGATATCCAGTTCTCAACGACTTGTATATTTATAATTTTGCTAACATTTCCATCATGGCTTGATACCGTTATAGTTGCTTCCCCAACATTTTTTGCATTTAACAACCCATTATTATCGATGGTCACAATATTATCGTTACTGGATTTCCAGTTGAGACTTTTATCAGATGCATTTGAAGGAATTATCATAGCATTAAGCGTTAAAGTATCCCCTTCTGCTACAATAATGTTATTCGTATTTATAGATATATCTGTAACCCTAAAAAACTTCTCATCTTTTTCGCAAGAAGTTACTAAAACAAGAAACAAAATTAGGACAGACAAAAATAATAGCTGTAATTTCATATGCCAAAATTCTTATTTACGACACCTATATCTCAATAACACAAAAAAAAGCTTTAAGGTTTGATTAATAAAAATATGAAATCTATAAATAAAAATAATTCAAGAGATATTTTTACTTGCTGTTTATTGAAGGTATGTTAAGACTCGAGGCTTATAAAGGCAAGTCTGCATTCTCAAATAACTGTTATTTTCTTCAGTTACAAAAGATGTTTATAAGGAAGTGGTAAGAGCAAGGTAAGAGCAAGGTAAGAATTAATTGTATCCCAAAAAGTATTCTAATAAACAATAATTCCTAATATTGTGTTTAAACTATAAATATAGTTCTTTCACTTAAAAATAAATTCTGTTTATGAAATACACAATTTTACTGATTTCTTGATTTGTTGCAAACTTCACCTATAGTAGCACATCCGATGTAATACAGAATGATACTACAATTACAAATCTTAATTATGACAAACTTCTTGCCGAAAAATTAGGAGGTGATGATTATGGTATGAAAATATTTTATCTTGTAATTCTAAAAACAGGAACTAATAATACAACAGATGAGACTATTATTAATGAAAGTTTCAGAGGACATATGGAAAACATTAACAGGTTGGTAAATGAAGGCAAGATGATAGTTGCAGGTCCTTTGGGAAAGAACAAAAACAGTTATAGGGGGATTTTTATTCTTGATAATATCAATTCAATTGAACAGGCTGAAGAGATTCTAAAAACAGACCCTGCCATTGATACAGGGTTGCTGGATTATGATATTTATCAGTGGTATGGCTCGGCAGCTTTACCTGAATATTTACCTTTTACCGCTAAGATATGGAAACAAAAACCATAAAAAGTAATGGAAATGGAAGAAAAAATTCTTCTGCGTGATCCTGACGTAGAACCAACAGACAAAGTTATAGAGGACAGTCTTGGTAAGGATGCTTATGAGATTTACAAGACTTTAATTGAGGTGATTACGGGAAAATATAAACTTGCATATGAGTGGAGATTTTACAAAGATGGTAATGCATGGCTATGCAAGGTTACAAACAAAAAAAAGACCGTTTTTTGGCTCTCTTTATGGGAAATATTCATAAAAACAGGTTTTTACTTCACAGAAAAGACAAAGGGTGGAATTAATAATCTTCCAATAGATATTGAAATAAAAGAGAAGTTTAGTAGTTCTGTTTCTATCGGCAAACTTTTCGCTTTAAGTCTCGATATAAAAAAGACAGAAGATCTAAAGGATTTTGAAGAGATTATGAGGTATAAGTTGTTGAAATCTTAACTTGAACAATAGACAGCATACTGCCTGATAATATATTCTAAAATAAAAACAAATAACGTATGAAGACAATTAAGCAGATGAATTTAGGTAGTCAGGGACTAGTCATACCAACCATAGGTCTGGGTTGTATGGGAATGTCGAAGATGAATGGAGCCGGTGTTTATGGCAAAGCTGATGATAAAGAATCTATTGCTACAATACACAGATCATTTGATCTGGGAGGAAACTTCCTGGATACTGCCGACATATATGGTTTGGGTGAGAACGAGAGGTTGGTGGCAAAGGCTGTGTCAGGCAATAGGGATAAATATATAATCGCAACAAAATTTGGTGTAGAGATAGATAATGACGGAAATCGTACAGGTAGAATAAACGGAACCAAAAGTTATATGAGAAAAGCTATTGAGCGATCTCTGCGAAACCTGAACACTGATTATATCGATTTGTATTATCTGCATCGTTTAGATATAAATACCCCTGTTGAAGAAACCGTAGCAGCAATGGCTGAACTGGTTGAAGAAGGCAAAGTGAGGTATATAGGTTTATCTGAAGTGGGATCAGAAACAATCCGTAAAGCCCATGGTGTATATCCGCTGACGGCTGTTCAGTCGGAATACTCACTGTTTGAGCGACAAATTGAAATGTTGGGTATTTTGGATACTTTAAAAGAGTTGGGAATTGGTCTCATCTCCTACTCTCCTCTTGGAAGAGGATTTCTGTCGGGTACAATTAAGAATCCAAATGAATTGGAAGAGGGTGACTGGAGACGAAATACACCTCGTTTTCAATTAGATCAGTTCAACAAAAACAGTGAACTTTTAGATAAAATCAAACAGGTAGCTGCTGAGAAAAATATCACTCCTTCTCAACTTGCACTAGCATGGGTAATAGCAAAAGGGCATGTTCCAATTCCCGGTACCAAAAGGATCAAATATGTAGAAGAGAATATAGCTGCTGCAAATATTACACTTAGTCAGGAAAATATTGATCTTTTGGAATCAATTATTCCTTTGGGAACAGATACTGGTGACAGGTATGCTAATATGAGTGGTGTTAATTTATAATATTAAAATATTTCAGTTATTGTAATTTGTTCTTTGTAGTACTCTTATTATAAATCATTTAATGCAGATGTTCCTTTAAGAAACTTATCACTTTCGCTCTAATAAAATCAGCATCGAACATAGGTCCAAAATGTGGTGCCCCTTCAACAATGATTAGTTCGTTGGGAATATCATTAATTGTTAACCATGATCTAAGTACCTGTGAATGTTTAACATCTACCAGATTGTCTTTTTCACCATGAATAATAAGAAATGGAGGATCGTTTTTATCAACATATGTGTTTGGACTAGCAAACTTTGCCAGGTCTGGACGCTCAACAGTAGTCGCTCCAATTAAAATTGCTTCAGGTGATTTTTCATCATTACCTCCTGGAAAAAGGATTAATTCCGTGGGACCATAAAAATCTACTACAGCATTTATATTGAAATTTCTGTTTGTTCTTTCTGAAAAGAAATCATCTATATTGTTATTTTTTGATAGTCCAACCATACATGCTAAATGACCTCCTGCAGAAAAGCCCATCACCGCAAACTTGTCATTGTCTATTCCATATTTATCTGCATTATCATAAATATATGAAATAGCCTTGTTGCAATCTTGAATCTGCGCTGGAAACAGAGCTTCTGTACTGAATCTGTAATCAATGGAGACTAACGCAAATCCATTTTCCACTACCTCTTTAACTGTCTCTTTCATATAGTTCATGTCGGCATATTTATCATTGCTTAACCAACCTCCACCATGAATGAAAAATAGTACAGGGACTTTTTCTTTTGCGTTGGCAGGAAGATAAATATCTAGCAGATGTTTTTCGTGAGAATTGTCATTATAGGATATATTGCCATATAAAACTGTACCTTCAGGAAATAAGCTTATTACAGGATTAGATTGTGAATAGACAGTGACTGCGAATAAAATGCAGACCATTATAATTGCGTTTTTCTTCATTTGATTTTTTATTTGGAGTGTAACAAATTACTTTACACACAAATATATAAAATAAGCAAGAATTATATTGTAATTTTGAACTTTAAAATGAGTCCATATGAATAATTCAGAGCTACTTAACCTGCGTCTTTATAATCATCTGCTACTAACTCATAATCTGAAAGAGCCGGTTGATATAGTAAAACATATGTGTGCCATGCAATCACAAGCATGGGATATAGCGAAATGGGTTATTGGTGTACGATTGCCCGGTAGTAATAATAATAGTGTAATTGAAGCATATTGCAAATCCGTTAAAAAAAGTGATAAACTAAACAGTTTACTATACAAAATAATATTATAAATTTATGATTAAAATTCCACAGTTTTATGATTTTAAAAATTGATAAAGATATTGAACTGAGACAGTTAAAATTTTCTGATGCCAAAGATATCTTTGAGACTATCGATTCGCAAAGGAACTATCTTGGCAAATGGTTACCTTTTGTTGAATCAACAAAGAGTATAACTGACTCTGAAATGTATGTTAACTCAGTAATTAATGCTGATGCAGATCACTTTGAATATGTTTTTACTATAAGGTATTGTGGTCATTTTGCAGGTATTATAGGATTCAAAGATACAGACAAAGTTAATAGGAAAACAGAAATTGGATACTGGCTATCTGAAGAGTATCAGAAAAAGGGCATAATGACAAAATCGGTTGATATTTTATGCAATTTTGCATTTAAAGCGCTTAATATAAATAAAATACAAATAAAGTGTGCCGTAGGAAACATACCAAGTAGTAATATTCCTAAAAGACTAAACTTTATTTTAGAAGGTATTGAAAGGGACGGTGAATTGCTATCGGGGAGTCATTTTGTTGATTTAGAAATATATAGTAAATTAAAGTCGGACTGCAGACGAAGAACAAATAAGAATTAGAGTGTCTCATATATATTTATCAGTTACCTTTGCAGATAAATTAAACGGTGCATTTATAAAGATGGAAAATAAGGATTTAATTCGTATAAATAAATATTTTAGTGAAATTGGTTACTGTTCGCGAAGGGAAGCTGACAAACTGATTGAACAGAGACGTGTTACTATAAATGGCACTGTTGCTGAGATGGGGAGCAAGGTTTCTTATAATGATGAAGTTAGACTTAACGGGAAACTTATATCACCTAAGGTAGATGTTGATGGAAAGAAAAAAAAGCATGTTTACTTATTACTTAACAAACCACGAGGAATTGTATGCACTACAGATATAAGGAGGGAGAAAAACAACATTATTGATTTCATTAACTATCCAGAAAGAATATTTCCAATTGGACGACTGGATAAAGATAGTCAGGGATTGATCTTACTTACTAGTGATGGTGATATCGTTAATAAAATACTTCGTGCAGGAAATAATCACGAAAAAGAGTATCTGGTAAAAGTGAAGCATCCAATAACTAAAACATTTATTCAAAAAATGGGCAATGGTGTTCCAATTCTTGGAACATTGACAAAAAAATGTTTGGTGGAGCAAATAGACAGGTTTACATTCAGAATAATCCTAACTCAAGGTCTTAACAGACAAATACGACGTATGTGTGAATATCTGGGAAATGAGGTGGTTGAACTGGAAAGATACAGGATAATGAATATTAACCTTGATGTTCCAATCGGAAAATGGAGACATTTAACTGATAAAGAACTCAATGGTATTTTTAAAATGGTTAGACATTCTTCAAAGACAACAGTGATTTAATTTTCAATATATCTTTTAATCATATGGCTTACATTGATTATTATAAAATATTGGGGGTTGACAAGAATGCATCTGCAGATGAAATAAAAAAGGCTTATCGCAAACTGGCGAGAAGGCTACACCCTGATCTGAACCCTAATGATAAAGAAGCACACAGAAAATTTCAGGAGCTGAATGAAGCAAATGAAGTACTTAGTGATCCCGATAAACGTGCTAAGTATGATAAATATGGAGAAAACTGGAAACATGGAGAGGAGTTCGAGAAAGCCAGGGAACAATATCAACAACAGTGGGGAAACAATCAGCAATGGAGTAATCAGGGAGGTCAGACATTTTATACAGAAGGCGATTTCTCTGATGATGACTTCTCAGATTTTTTTCATTCGATGTTTGGATATGGTTTTACAAATCGCACTAGAACTTCTGGCAGACGAAACAGATATAAGGGAGCTGACTATCAGGCTGAATTGAGACTGACTCTCCGGGAAGCAATGAATACACATCAGCAAACCTTAACTATTAATGGTAAAAATGTGCGAATAACCATTCCTGCCGGAGTATCGGATGGACAGAAAATTAAACTTAAAGGATATGGACAGGAAGGTATTGGAGGTGGGCCAAACGGCGATCTTTATATAACATTCATAATTGAGGATGATACTCGGTTCAAACGACTTGGTGATGACATTTATACTGATGTTACAGTTGACTTATATACTGTCGTTTTGGGTGGTGATGTAACAGTGAATACTCTTGACGGACAGGTTAAAATGCAGATTAAACCTGGTACACAACCGGGTTCAAAATTAAGACTTAAAGGCAAGGGTTTCCCAGTATATAAAAGGGATAACAGTTTTGGTGATTTATATGTTACTCTAAGGGTACAAATACCGGAACATCTTACAGATGAAGAGAAAAAGCTATTTACCCAATTATCAAAAATCAGAAGATCATGAGTGAGAAAAGATTACGATATAGTGAATGCCTGAAAATATACGATGTGGAGGATTCATTTATAGACTCATTACACAATATGGGCTTGATTCATGTAGTGGTTCATGAAGATGAACGTTTTATAGAATACGATGAATTAACTGATCTGGAGCAATTCATTCGTTGGTATTATGATATGGACATCAATGTGGAGGGTATAGATGCTCTGCAGAACATGCTTAGCAAGGTAAAACAGCTTCAGACAGAAATAGAACAGCTAAAATATGAGTTATCCTTTTATAAGTCACTTTTATAGCCTCAGTCATTAAAAGTAAACCTGATGCCTACTCTTAAATTAAAACTAAAAGGTCGGTCTTTATATATTGTTTTTAATTCACTACTGTTCTTGAAGTAATAATCTATTCCTGGTTCAGCATATAAACCCAGATAATCAGATACTCTGTATTCTATTCCTACAGCAGAGTTAACTGACCATTGCAACTCTTTTTCCGTGATTCTTTCTGAAGTGGTTGACTCAAGCTGATTGTCTATATAATAGTTTGAGACAAGTCTGCCACAAACGTTCTTTTGCATATGTGCACCTGCAGTAAAGTAACCAAGAAAGTTGTTATTTTGCCAGAAGTTGTATGCTATGTTTAAGGGCACACCAATATAGTGCAACTTCTGATTATCATCATAATAATAATTTTCACCCTGGGATCGCAATTTAGACGACAACAATGAGTATGTTATACCACTCGTAATATTCCATTTGTCATTTATATTATATCTTAGAGTTAAACCTAAAGTGATTGGTTGCTCATGTTTTATATCGGTGTATGCACCTTCACGCGAATACTCTGAAAGGAATGCATACTGCTGATTAACTGTCTCTTTAAGAGCAAATGTACCATATCCGGGGAATGTTTCTGATGATCCGGAAGAAGTATTTGAGATGGAAACATTTGTTTGCCATCTGGATCTTTTTAAGTTGTCTATGTTGCTTGATGAAGCTATCAGTAATTCGTTCCCATCTTCAAGATTTTCTTTACTTATATCATTTACTACCTGTTCTTCTATAACAACGGGTTCATCAACTCTTTCAGTTACTATATCTTCGTTATATAATGTAATACCATTATTTATCTCAGTTTCGGAAGATTTATTTTCAGAAGTTGTTAATATATTACTTGAAGTAACTTTTGGTTTAATATTATTTTTAGCGAGTATAATATCAGGTACCTCTTTATTTAAATCTAACTCACTTTTATCTGCAAATTCTATATCTATGTTGTTTTCTTTTAAAATGGGTTCATGTATAGTATTGTCTTGTTTAATATTCAGTAGATAAAACAGAATAACTACTGCTGCTGCGGCGATTGCACTTATACTGATACTCCGTAATCTATGCAATTTCCTATTTTGTATATTAATTACTTTTCCAGAAATATAGTTTTCGGAAATATCCTTCTCTCCCAACATTATATCGGAATCAATTTGTCGCTCCAATTCTTCCCACAAACCATCGGGTGCAGTCTCTTCGTAAGAATTTATACGATTGCGGAGTTTATTTTGCCAAATATCGCTCATTATTCTCTTTATTTAACCTATACTTCTCTATCTCTTTAACTAACAACCTCTTGGCTCTATGAAACTGTGAGGCGGAACTATTCTCTGCAATATTCAACATTGATGCTATCTCTTTATGACTTTTCTCTTCAAACACATACAGGTTAAAGACTGTACGATAACCGACAGGAAGTGAACTAATCATCTCAAGAATGGCAGTTGTTGGAATATCTTCAAAATCCGGTTCAATGTTATCATTATCATCAGGTATATCCCAGTCATTCAAACTCATCAGCTGCATTTTATCGTTTTCCCTGATAAATTTTAGAGACTCATTCACGACGATACGTGCTGACCAGGCTTTTAGAGATCCTATACCTCTGTACTTAAAGTTATGTATTGCTCTGAATATTTTAAGAAAACTCTCCTGTAATACATCTTTAATATCCTCTTTATCTGATATGTAACGAGCGCATACAGCTGTTAGATAGCCGGAATAGGTATCATAGAACATCTTCATAGCAACTTTGTCACCATGCACAATTTGCTGAATTAGCTCACGCTCTCTGCTTTCGTCTTTTCTCATTTAAAGATTAGGTCTGGACATTACCATTTTAATTTTACTTTTTTTGTTTAAAAGGTTGTACCTTTTTGCAAAGGTACAACCTTACACTTTTAAATGAAATATTGAAAAGAAAGCATTGTATTAATATTTGCGTGAGTGATTAATTCAAGGGGATCACATTTCTTTGTTCTGCAATAGCATTTGTACCCGGAGTTGCAGTACGTGTTTTATAATCAAATTCCACTGATTTGGTAACGCCATTAAATGCATTCCAAATTAATTTTAATTTAACTGTCTCACCTTCTGTGTCTGGCAGATCATCGAGTTTAAATGCAACTAAACCATCTCCCATTCTACCGCCAACATCACCTTTTGCATCATGCCTGAACTCCACCTCGTAAGGGTTTTCAGGGTTGTTAGTAGGAATGAGGTTTACGTGATGGGTTACACCCATATTGCTCCATAATGTTCTGAAGCGAAGAGTAAGATATCCATCTTCGGCAATAGTTACCCAGTCACGTACTATTTCAACGGGATCATTTCCATACTTTTCATCGTTTTGATCTCCTAAATTTGGTGCCATTGGTTTTGTTCTTATACTATCAATCCAGTTTACGTGTACAGCTTTATCAAAATCACCACTTGGATCATTAACTTCTTCATAATTTACTAATGCTCTCACTTCCTTTCCTCCGTATGGATGGGTATTTATATTTACCGGAAGTAGTGTTGTTTGATCATCCAATTGGAAGAAGAGTTTATCATCAGCAGTCTCTTTAACTGTTACCAGGGCATTGGGATATCTTAGACTCATGTCATAATCATCATCATCAAGACATGAAGGTAAAATAATCATGCTCATAACAAAAAGTGATGCTAAAAGAAATTTGGTTGTTTTCATAAAATTGTAGTTTTTAAAAGTTACTAGTAATATGTTTCTTATTTTATCTCATTTAACGTTACTAATCTATTTCTTGAATTTCTAAAGGACTTAAGATATTATCATAATATCAATAATTATTACAACCCTTTATTAATTCGTTGCTGACTCTTAAATAGAGATGTGGTGATAATCTTGCATGTAAAAAAGTTAAAGAATTATAAACAAAATAAGCTACCAACCTGTTGAAACAGGAAACTATTACAAATACAATAAAAAATCAATTATGCGAAGAAAGTTTTACTGCTCATTAATTATATATGTTATTGCAATTTTTAATTTAAAAGCACAAAATGTACCTTTTGAAAGTTGGGCTGCCGGAATTAACGCCGGATTATATGGTATAGGAATTCAAGGAGCAACTTCTCTCTCCCCTAACTTTAAAATTAGAATTGGATATGATTATTTCAAATTTATTAATAATGATACAAAGGAGTTTGATGTTAATGTAGAGTATAGTGGCTATAAAGGAAGTACTCAGGCAGAACTGACGGAAACAGATATAGTTTTCCCTAACTTAAAAACTTTAGTTGATTATTACCCTGTCGATTATGGCATTTTCTGTATTACAGCTGGTTTTTATATTGGTGAAAACAGAGCTTCAACAAATGGTTTAGTCAAAGACTACAGAGTGCTGGCTGAGTTTTTGGGAGAAAACCCAGTGCTTATTTATGAGGATATTATTATAACGCCTTATAGTGATGGACGCTTTGAAGGTAGACTTAAAGTAGGAAATTTGTTTAAACCATATTTGGGAATTGGATTGGGAAGAACAATTCCTCGTAATAAGGTGGGATTTAAATTTGAATTAGGATTAGTGTATCAAGGAAAGTATTCATTAACAAGTCCTAATATAGATAATCTGGATGATGACTGGTTAAATAGATTTTCTGAAGATATAAACCTGAACATTTCTGAGGAGATTTTAAACTGGTGGCCAATGGTTAATCTTTCATTGACATACAGAATAAGGTAAATAATTTATTGGAACCTTTAAATCCTCAGAAATGTTTGAAATTACAAAAGTCTGTAAAGTTGATTAATATTTTAAATTTTTGAATAGAATCCTACTTTCACGAGCTTCGTTTAGGCGAGTGATAATACTTTCTCTACTTAGTTTGTTAAAATCGGATGTATCTCTTCCCAGAAAAAGAGCCAGCAATTCTCGTAATTCATTATCAGAGAATTGCTGCATTATATTCTCAAAAGGTTCTTTAGAGCCAATCTCAAAACGAACAAAGGCCAGTCTGGCTTTTGCTGTATAATATTCAGGTGATATACTCAACAACTCTTCAAGATAAATAGCTGCTTGTTTATATTTTTCCTGAACAATACATATATTTGCGAGTTTGTCAAGAATTTCCTCAACTCCCTCATTCCTCCCATAAAGCAATGCTGCTTTGATATATGATGCCTCAGCAGCAACAAAGTCCTCCCTAATAAAAGCCAGTTCTCCTTCAAACATATGATACTCCGGAGTATCTTTTTTATCGTCAGGTATTTGAGAAATAAGGGATTTAGCCGATTCAATATCACCCTTGTGTAGATAAACTATGGCACGTCTTATTAATATACCTTCACTACCCATCTGCTCCTCTTTAATATCTAAAATATTCATCATTTCATCATATTGTTTTGATAAAGCTTTTAAACACAGTAATGAATCATATATTGAATCATCTTCGGGATTCATAGCAAGGCATTTTCTAAATAATGCAGTGGATTCATCAACATTATCATTTAAATGTAGTGCAAATGCTTTCAATTTCAATGTTGTTACATCATCTTCCTTAATAGTTAATGCAAAGTCATAGGCATCTATCGACTTTTCATATTGCATATTAATTGTGTACAGTTTACCTAAATTAAGCCAGGCATCAAATGAATAGGGATTTAAATCTAACAATTTGTTGTTGTACTCAATTGCTTTATCGAAATCACCCTTCATTTCGTATGAATAAGCAAGATCAGCAATAACTTCAATATTAGAGTTGTTAATTTTTAATCCCTCTTCGAGATAGGTAATAGCACTATCAAACTTATCAACATCGTTATGAAAAAATCCAACTTCAGTAACAAAATAGTAATAATCCTCTTCAGTAAGATCTTTGTTTATAATATTATTTATAAGATTATCAGCTTCATCAAAAAGTGAAAGATGAAGGTATGCTTCTATTTTGATTAATGGAACATCCAGATCATTATCGTCGGACATATGTCTAATAAAACTAAGTGCTGCTTTAAATTTACCCGAACGGACAAGCTGTTTTGCCTTCAAAATCATAAGTTCTGAGCTTCCGGGGTGCATTGTGAGACCTTCTTCAATAATTGATTCTGCCTCAGCATTATTAGCTTCTGAATTATAGAATTCTGCAAGCAATGCAAACTCATCGGCATCGAAATAAACTTTCTTGCCGAGAGCTCGCATATTTTCATACTTTTGTTTTAGCGATGTTATATCTAAATCGTTTTTATCCATTACTTAAAAAAACACATTAATTACTCTTTTTCCATGAATCTCTTAGTGCCACAGTACGGTTAAAAACCAGATTATCAGGGGTTGATTCAATATCAACATTAAAGTAACCAATACGTTGAAATTGGAAACTATCGCCTGGTTTGGCATCTTTAAGAAACTCTTCAACCTTACAATTTTTCTTGATAATAAGTGAGTCAGGATTCAATAATTCTTTAAAATCCTTATCTTTTTCTCCTGCCGGATCTTCAACTAAAAACAAACGATCATATAGTCTTACTTCCGCATCCATGGCATGGGGTACTGAAATCCAGTGAATTGTACCTTTAACCCTTCTATTAGCTTCAGGCATTCCACTTTTTGTATCAGGATCGTATTCAGCATACACTTCAATTACGTTACCCTCCTCATCCTTTTTACATCCAGTACACTTTACTATATATGCACTTTTTAGTCTTACTTCGCTACCTGGAGTTAGTCTGAAGTACTTCTTAGGTGCATCTTCCATAAAATCCTCACGTTCAATCCATAGCTCACGTGAGAATTTTAGGTTTCTACTACCCATACTTTCATCTTCGGGATTATTGATAGTACTCATCTCTTCAACCTTTCCCTCTGGGTAATTGGTGATTATTAGTTTGATTGGATCAATAACCCCTGAAACACGAGTTACATGAGCATTCAGGTCCTCCCTAACAGCAAATTCCAAAAGTGAAATATCATTTATTCCATCATATTTTGTGTACCCTATCGAATCAATAAAATTACGTATAGCCCGGGGAGTATAACCACGGCGACGCATACCGGCTATTGTGGGCATTCGTGGATCATCCCATCCTGAAACTATCTTCTCTTGCACAAGTTGTAGTAGTTTCCTCTTACTCATCATCGTGTAGGTAAGGTTCAGTCGATTAAATTCAATCTGACGTGGACGATAGTCAGTATCAGCCAGTTGATCAAGAAACCAATCATATAGTGGTCTGTGAACTTCGAACTCCAGCGTACAAAGTGAATGAGTTACCCCTTCAAAGTAATCCGATTGCCCATGTGCAAAGTCATACATTGGATAAGCCTTCCAGGTAGTTCCAGTACGGTGATGCGGTATATGGATTACACGATAAATGATTGGATCACGGAAGTGCATGTTTGAGGAAGACATATCAATCTTCGCGCGTAAAACCATCTTACCTTCAGGGATTTCACCACTGTTCATTTTATTAAACAGTTCAAGAGACTCCTCAATTGGACGATCGCGAAAAGGGCTATTAGTACCTGGTATGGTAGGTGTACCTTTCTGAATTGCAATCTCTTCGGCAGTTTGCTCATCCACATACGCTTTTCCCTCTTTTATCAATTTTACAGCAAAATCCCACAATTGTTGAAAATAATCTGAAGCATAATATACATTCTCCCAGTGAAAACCTAACCATTTGATGTCCTCCATTATGGAGTCGACATACTCAACATCCTCTTTTACAGGATTAGTATCATCAAATCTTAAATTACAAATACCTCCATAATTTTCAGCAATACCAAAATCCAGACAAATTGCTTTGGCATGGCCTATATGCAAATACCCATTTGGCTCAGGCGGAAAACGGGTTTGAATTCTACCATCGTTTTTCCCCTCTTTCAAATCATTCTCTACAATCTGTTCAATAAAATTGAGACTTTTTCTGTTTTCCTCCATCACTGTAATTTATTATTTTTCTTTATATCAACTATATTTGAGTATACATCCATAGTATTTACACCTAATCATATAAGAACTCTTGCATACGGTGCTACATCATGGTTTACAAATTCATTATCCAGATATTTGTAATATCCTGATATAGCCACCATAGCAGCATTGTCAGTAGTATATGCAAATTTAGGAATATGAATCCTCCAACCATACTTAAAACTATATTCTTCGAAAGCAGAGCGTAGGCTGGAATTGGCCGATACACCGCCGGCAACTGCAACCTCTTTAATTCCTAAATCTTCTGAAGCTTTAAGAAGCTTATCCATCAGAATATCAACAATTGTTTTCTGTAGTGATGCACACAGGTCGTTTTTATTCTTCTCAATAAAGTCACTATCCTGCTTAAGTTCATCTCTTAAAAAATATAAAAAAGAGGTCTTTAGTCCACTAAAACTATAATCATAGCCTTCTAATCGGGGTTTACTAAATATATATTTATCAGAGTTACCCATTTTGGCTAGTCTGTCAACTACAGGTCCTCCGGGATAACCCAATCCCATAACCTTAGCACACTTATCAAATGCTTCTCCGGCAGCATCGTCAATAGTTTTTCCAATAATTTCCATATTATCATAATTCTTCACTAAGATTATTTGTGAATTACCGCCAGATACTAAAAGACATAAAAAAGGAAATGCAGGTTGGTTTAAATCATCTTTATCCTCTTTGATGAAATGAGCTAAAACATGGGCCTGCAGATGATTAACCTCTATCATTGGTATATTTAGAGCAGAAGAGAAACCTTTTGCAAAGGATGTACCAACCAGTAGAGATCCAAGTAAACCAGGTCCCCTCGTAAAAGCAACTGCAGAAATTTCTTCTTTTAAAACCCCAGCTTGCTTTAAAGCATCATGCACAACAGGAATTATATTTTGTTGATGAGCTCGAGAAGCAAGTTCAGGAACAACTCCTCCATAACGTTCATGTACAGCCTGACCGGCAATTACGTTAGATAGTATGACTCCATCACGAATTACTGCAGCTGATGTATCATCACATGAAGATTCTATACCTAATATTGTAATCATTATTTTACAAACGTTTATATTCCTATTTTCAGTCTTATTAGTGGCCTTTTATAATATTCTTTATTATTTTATACAGACTTTTTATAATATCAACATCTTTTCTGTTTATCAAACTTATCGTAAAAGAGTGAAAATAATATTGTACAAAGATAATATAAAAAAGAATTCTTTTTAAATAGAGTGGACTTCACAGTTAAATCTAATAGTATTAACAATCTCTTCTGTAGAAACTACATTAAACTATCTCTTTCGATTCTATAAGCAATTGTCGAGTAACATGTGCAATATTATAAATTAGTGCAGCTCTTTTATTTTCATGTTTCATCTGCATTTTTTCAAGTTCCTCATCCCAATAAGCTGTTGAAGTTATTAAACCATTAAGCTGCGAAATATCTGCATCACCTTTCATAAGATCGACAACAAACTGAAGGATATAACTCACAGATTCGCAGAAGGTTTGCTCCTCAACCGTTAATTTTTCAGTATATTTATGAACTCCAAAAGCTGAAATATACGAGAGTAAAGCATGATTTAGATTTGTAAGATTAAATGCACTTTCCTGAAACACACGTGTCTTACGTGGTTCAAGCCGCATACCTTTCCAGGCAGCTGTTAGTGAATTGTCTGCATTATAAGCTGTGCGCCTGTTGTGAAGATAATCCTCCTCAGAAACGGACCCTTTATATATACTCTCGAAGTAGCGCTTATTTTTATAAACAGCGTTATACATTAGCTTAGGCAACTGTTTATACTGCCAGTCTGGCCATACAAACCTAACCACAAGATAGGCTATTATTCCTCCTATTAGTGTATCTGTAATCCTTGGCAACATAACTATAAGACCCTGACTGTCATTTAGATTAAATGATGCCAGCACATATATTGTAATAAATGCAGCTGCAACTACATAATTCTTTTTTAACCAATAGAAGAATAGATAAATTGATGTTATAAGTAGTAAAATCTGACCTGAAATCGTAGGCAATAACTGAGATAAAGTAGCTCCCATTATTACTCCAATCAGGGTGCCAAAGACACGTTTAAAAAGTCGCATCCTGGTTGCACTATAAGTTTGCTGAAAAACTATCAGTGATGTAAGCAAAATCCACGCACCCTTATCGATATGTAACAATTGAATTATTAGGTAACCCAATAACCAACTAATTGTTAGCCGCAAAGCTGATTTAAAACGTGGATGCTCTGGATTAATTAGAGCTGATAAGTTATTTCTCTCAGGTTTTCGACTATTAAAAACAGTTACATCAATCTGAGCAATTATGGTCGCCTCCTCTCTCAGGTTTCTCTCCAGTCCTGATAAATTGCGATATAGTAGAGAAAGTGTAAGGTAATGCGGCTCACCCTTCTCCTCTTCCAGCATCTTTTGTACTGCATTTAGTGTCCATTGCAGAGAAAGAGGATGTTTATAATCCTGTCCGGTTAAAAGTGAATCAGCATAAATATGCATCGCTCTTGCAATTTCTCTCATCAATTGCCCATATCCTTCAATAAGCTCTATATTTTTAACCTCACGACTAAGTAAATCATATTGTTCATGACTAGAAATTGCTCTTTCCTGCATCTCTTGCAGCAGAAACCATTTTTTATAGTATTCATTGACCACAGAGCGGCAATCTTCTCCACTCTCCTGAGAATAACTATAAAGATTATTCTTACAACTCTCGATTTGCTGAGCTAAATCAATGTTTTTTTGTGCAAGCTGATTTCTAATAGGTGTCTGTGATTGCGGATCGCTTGGGAACAAGCTCGCTTTTAAGTCGATATATTCTCCAAGATAATGAAACCCTCTTGCAAGCTGTTCTTTAAGTAAACGATAAGGCTTTTGGTACAAAAGAAGTATCGAAACAACTGAATAAGCGAATGCACCAATTGTATAAAGTATGGGTTGATAGATCCAAATTTCAGTAGTATCAGCCCCTAACATCGTGTAAACAAAAATAAGAAGAGTTCCAAAGGTAACTCCTTGCATTCTGGAATTTAAGCCTCCTGCAATAGTCAATGAAAAAGCTGAGCACAGGATTATCAAGCTGAAATATACAGGAGTCTCAAAAAACAATTCAACAAAACTACTTGTTATAAAAAACAATATTAGTGAAATAGATGCTGATTTTAATCTTCCCCTGGGATGAACATCTGTTTCACCAAGTGCCATAGCAACAACTCCTAAAGCTAGAGTAGTTGCAATAAAAGAATCCTGAAAAATGAGTATAGAAGGAACTAACAGAGCAGCAATTGAAATGCTAACTTTCAGAGCCCACAGATGATTCGGACTTTTCCAGAAAATATTAATCCAAACTTCAATGATACTATTCTTTATTTCTTTTATGAGGCTCATCATAAAAAGTTGTCGATACTCGATTAAATTGTAATAGTCGTTATAATGTAAGTAATATTTAAGAAATATGAATTATTCACATTAAACTTAGACATTTGAATTGTTAATATTTATAGTATGTCAAAATTATTATCAATTCAGCTATTGAACAATGAATTATAATGTTACGTCGAATCTGATTTTACCTAGCAAGGCCTCAGGATGGTCTCTGTATGTAAATCTGTGAACATATTCTATACGTACTAATCCAAGAATATTTGTAACACCGATTGCTCCCTCAATATAAGGCACAGAGCCATACTCGAATGATCTCTCAGGAAAATCATATAAAGCACCACTAGTAGGCCTATTTCTATCATTAAGTTTACCATATGATGCACGAACTGTCATTAATTCTTTCATACTAAACTTATCTAATATTGGTACCTTTGATAATAACAGGTCATCTCCCACAAAAGTAAACCTCATTGTATATTGCTCATCAGCAACAAATTCCAGAGCTCGATTCAAAAAGAACGCATTATTCTCAATATGATGCCTTATTCTTTGGTTTGGATAAACCAAAAGAGGAAAAGGTACGCTATTCCACACTTTCATTACTTCACCCACAGCATCAACTCTACCTGCAGAACCCATTTGAAAACGTTTTTGTATTGAGAGCTCAGAGCGATGATAATTATGAGTTTTGTTAAATTGCTCATATGTTCCTACCGAGTGAGAAAGAAAGAAAACAGGACTCTCCATCTCTATTGGCCTCCTTCTCCTTTTCTGCTGTTCGTATGCTTCTCTTGCTGAATATCTGAAATGGACTCCTGCCTCTAAAGTATTAAGTTGATTATCTATACTTCTTAGTTCACCATTAGGTGAAGTTATATCACTTGTTAACTGCTCGAATCTTAAATTTCCTTGAGGAACTAGTCTTGATTTTCTAATATTGAATGTATGCGATATTCCATTTTTATATTCTCTCTCATAATAAATCTCACCAAAATTGCGATAAGTAGCCTCATTCTCAGATCTTCTAAATGTAATTAAAAGCATGTTATTAGGTGAGAGAGGATGCATTTCACCGGGAGAATATATATCATTTTCATATACCAGAGATACTTTATTCTTTGGGAACTCATTTTCGTGATAGGCTTTCTTATCAAAAGAATATGATAATTCACCTCTGTATTTCCATTTATGATCCTTTAACCCGTATGCAATATAACTATTTATAAAAATGTTAGGGCTTAGTCTTCCATTAGATGCAATACCCATCCTCAGACGTAATCCTTCTATAGGGTTATATGTAGGCAATGTTTGTATACGTCCAAAATCAAACTTATATGACTCTGGATTACCAAGTGGAATCCAGTCATCCTTCACAAAATTTGCCAAACTGTTAATAGTATTAGCTATTTTATTTGACCTATCATTTAAACTATCTTGAAGATTCTTAGATAATAACTCAAAATTGTCTGGTTCCAGAAAAACTAAAAAATCAGAATTCAATTGATTAACAAGTTCAATATACTGAAGTTTATATTTTTGTCTGGCAATAACAAGTGTACTCTCTTTTAATGAAATGGGAGCCTCGAAAGAGAACTCCCCTACATTATCAGAAATTGTACCATTTGGTGTATTATGAATATAAATAGCTGCGTATGGTACTGGTGTCTTATATTTAGCATCCAACACCTTGCCTTTTATCATAATATTCTGACCATAAACCGAATAGCTCAAAACACAAGTCAAAACATACACTAATATTCTTATTTTTGGCATACTGATTCTATTTCAGTTTTTTAATTCATTACAATTTTCTGTATCTTACCCTCTTAGGCTCTGAATTACCTAATCTCATTTTCTTGTTTTCCTCATACTCACTGTAAGTTCCTTCGAAGAAGAATACTTCTGAGTTACCTTCGAATGCAAGTATATGAGTACATATTCTATCAAGAAACCATCTGTCGTGAGAAATTACAACTGCACAACCTGCAAAATTCTCGAGTCCTTCTTCCAATGCACGCAAAGTATTCACATCAATATCATTTGTAGGTTCGTCAAGCAACAAAACGTTAGCACCAGCTTTAAGTGTAAGTGCCAGATGCAGCCTATTTCTTTCACCTCCTGAAAGAACACCACAAAGTTTTTCCTGATCTGCTCCGGAGAAGTTAAAACGAGCCAAATATGCTCTTGAATTTATATCTCTTCCTCCTACTCTCACGAAATCAGATCCACCAGATACTACTTGATAAACAGTCTTATTTGGATCAATAGCCTCATGAGCTTGATCTACGTAGGCAGTAACAACAGTCTCTCCCACCTCGAATTTACCTGCATCAGGCTTTTCCATACCCTGAATTAAGCGGAAAAGTGTAGTTTTACCTGCACCGTTAGGACCGATAACTCCTACAATACCGTTAGGAGGTAACATAAAGTTAAGATTATCAAATAATAGCTTATCACCAAATGCTTTAGATACACCATGAGCTTCTATAACTTTATTACCCAATCGCGGTCCGTTCGGAATAAAAATCTCTAGCTTTTCTTCACGTTCCTTCTGATCTTGATTAAGCATCTGTTCATAAGAATTAATACGTGCTTTACCCTTCGCATGACGTGCTTTTGGAGCCAGATTAATCCACTCAAGTTCTCGCTCTAATGTTTTCCTTCGTTTACTGGCCTGTTTTTCCTCCTGCTCCATTCTTTTTGTTTTCTGTTCAAGCCATGAGGTGTAATTACCTTTCCAGGGAATACCTTCACCTCTATCTAATTCCAGGATCCACCCAGCCACATGATCGAGAAAATAGCGGTCGTGTGTTATACAGATAACTGTACCTCTATACTGTTGTAAGTGCTGTTCGAGCCAGTCGATTGACTCAGCATCCAAATGGTTTGTAGGCTCATCGAGTAGCAATACATCAGGTTCCTGAAGTAATAGGCGACAAAGAGCTACACGGCGACGTTCTCCACCGGAAAGTTCACTTATAGACTGATCTTCGGGTGGACAACGTAAAGCATCCATTGCACGCTCCAGTCGGTTGTCAATATTCCATGCATCACAAGCATCAAGTTTATCTTGTAGTTCAGCCTGGCGAGCAAACAGCCCATTCATCTTTTCTTCATCCTCGTAATATTCCGGTAAACCAAACTTCAGATTTATATCCTCATACTCTGTAAGTAAATCCATAACTGGTTTCACTCCTTCGCGAACTACATCTATTACTATTTTGTCAGGATCAAGTTTAGGATCTTGCTCAAGATAGCCTACAGTAAAGCTTTTATCAGAAACTACATCACCCTGATATTCCTTTTCAATACCAGCTATAATCTTTAAAAGTGTTGATTTACCTGATCCATTTAAACCAATTATACCAATTTTGGCACCATAGTAAAACGAAAGGTAAATATCCTTAAGTACTTGCTTGTGTGGCGGAAATGTTTTACTCACCCCCACCATCGAAAAAATAATCTTTTTATCGTCAGCCATATATGAATTTAAATATTTGTTCTAGTGAAATTTGATTGTATAAAATTGGAGTACAAAGATAATTAAATTTAGTGATTCGTCAGGAAGTTAATACATTTACATAAGCTATACATAAACAAGAAAGACTATAATTTCAAGAACACTAAGTGAAATATTCTGTCTATAACAATCAAATATTTAATCCCATAATAATATTAAGTTTCTCAACCTAGATTAAGATAAAACTCAGTGCACTTTACACTTTATAAATTTGAAAAGACAAATGTTAGTTTCTAAATGAGACTTATGTTTAAGTTTAAGAATCGAAAAAGTGGTAGTAATAGCTATATGATTTTCAACAAAAATGAATACTATTTGTTTATATTTTGCATATATCAATATTTTAATTTAATAAATTCAAAAAAAATGGAATTCAGACGAATTGTAAACCTGGATATGAGAGAAATGGATGAAGTAGCTCTTGAAAAATCCTGGGAATGGCTTAATGACCCTGAAATAAAGAGACTTACAATAACACCCGATTTCTCTAAGGATGAACAAAAAAAATGGTTTGAAAGTATTAAGAATCGAAAAGACTACTGGATTACTGTAGGTTGGCATAATGGAGAGCCAATAGTTATAGGCGGTCTTAAAAATATTGGGGAGAAAGACGCAGAGATATTTGGTTATATAGGTAATAAAGAATATTGGGGAAAAGGAGTTGCTGTAGATGTTATGAATATGATTCACGAATATGCAAGATCTTTAGGACTTGAATCCATATACTCCAAGATGTTAAAAGAGAACCGAAACTCTATAAGGTTACATAATCGATTTGGTTATAAATATGAAAAAGATATTGAAGGAGAACGTATAATGATGAGGTTAGCACTATAATTTTCAGATTTTTGATATAAAATATTTTATTCAAAAGAAAAGAATTTGTATTTTTGTAACTCGATTAGATTTTAGGGTTTAAAATAGAACACTTTTAACAAATAAATTCAATAAAGTATGATTAAAGTAGGTATTAACGGATTCGGTCGCATCGGACGCTTAGTTTTCCGTGCTTCTCAAGAAAGAAATGATATCCAGGTAGTGGGTATAAACGATTTACTAGATGTGGATTACATTGCATATATGTTAAAGTATGACACAATTCATGGTAAATTTAACGGAACTATCGATGTTAAAGACGGTAAACTTATTGTAAACGGTAACGAAATCCGTGTAACTTCAGAAAGAAACCCAGCCGATCTTAAGTGGGATGCTATTGGTGCTGAGTATGTTGTTGAATCTACAGGTCTTTTCCTATCAAAAGATAAAGCTCAGGCTCATATCGATGCAGGAGCAAAATATGTTGTAATGTCAGGTCCTTCAAAAGACGACACTCGTATGTTTGTAGTTGGTGTAAACCACAAAACTTACACTAAAGGTGAACAGTTTGTATCTAACGCATCATGTACTACTAACTGTCTTGCTCCAATCGCAAAAGTTTTACACGATAAATTCGGTATTGTTGAAGCATTAATGACAACAGTACACTCAACAACTGCAACTCAGAAAACAGTTGATGGTCCTTCAGCAAAAGACTGGAGAGGTGGTCGCGCTGCTTCTGGCAACATTATTCCTTCTTCTACAGGTGCTGCAAAAGCTGTAGGTAAAGTTATACCAGAACTAAATGGCAAACTTACAGGTATGTCACTTCGCGTTCCTACTCTTAACGTTTCTGTTGTAGACCTTACAGCTCGTCTTGAAAAAGAGACTACTTATGAAGAAATTTGCGCTGCAATGAAAGAAGCTTCAGAAGGGGAATTGAAAGGTGTTCTTGGTTATACTAGTGATGCAGTTGTTTCAAGCGACTTCATTGGTAATCCTCACACTTCAATCTTTGATGAAAAAGGTGGTATTCAGTTGAGTCCTAACTTCGTTAAGGTACTTTCATGGTATGATAACGAATGGGCTTTCTCAGTAAAACTGCTTGATCTTATCGCGCATATGAATTCTGTTAACGCATAAGTATAACAAGATTATATAAATTAAAAACTCCCTCTTACGAGGGAGTTTTTTTGTAATCTATTCAGGTGATTTACCTTAGAAATGAAGAAGCCGGTCAAGCAATGACCGGCTTCTTCATTTCTAAATACTTGTAATCTATGCCGGGTGAATTGACTCGGTGGGACAAACATCAGCGCAAGCGCCACAATCTGTGCATACTTCTGCGTCGATTACATAAATATCGCCTTCAGAGATTGCATCTACGGGGCATTCATCGATACATGTTCCACAAGCAATACAAGTGTCGTCTATTACGTAAGCCATAATAAATAAAAAGTTTAGTTATTAAAATAATTTATATTCTGCAAAGTTACTGTTTTTATTTAATCAGAGAAATGTTTATGATTTATTTTATGTTATTTGTAACTGGTCTCAATAACTACAATTGAATATTAAGTTTATCTGTTAGAATAAAGTATCCATATAAAAAATACAATATCTTTTAGTCTAAATCGTTTAAACACTATGAATACTAAAATTGCAACCATTTTATTGTTACTGTCACTTTCTTTAAGTGTCAATGCACAGTACCGAAAACTTCAAAATCTACCTTATACAGACAGGAGAATTTTTCACCTTGGTTTCACTATTGGCTTGAATGCTCAGGATCTGATACTGACACATTCAGGTAACATTAATGATAATGGAGAAATGTGGTTTGCTGAGATTCCTAAATACTCGCCAGGATTTGCTGTTGGGTTAATAGGTGATATTTATATAAGTAATTACCTTAACTTTAGGATATTACCAACTTTACATTTAGGTGATAAACTATTCATATTTAAAGAGCAGATTTCAGGTAAAGAGTTCAGTACTAGAATTAGAAACAACTATATTTCAATTCCGGCTCAGATTAAAATATCAGCACGAAGAACTGATAATTTCCGTCCTTATTTGCTTATAGGTGGATATAGCAATATAGAATTGTCACGTAATAAAGGTCTTGCTATTTTACTGAAACAAAATGATTTTGGAATTGAAATTGGCACGGGTTGTGATCTATATTTACCCATGTTCAAACTTGCACCGGAATTAAAATTTAGCTTCGGATTAATAGATATTCTGGATAAAGAGAGGAGTGATCTAAAGGATCAAGAACTGCTTAAGTATGCTAATGCAATTTCTATGGCCAAAAGCAGAATGATAACACTTTGTTTAAATTTTGAATAAATTATTTCCAGATTATAGAATTAAATAATTTCTTTCCAGTATAAAATTTCAACAATATACTTCTTTTATATTGGGTGGCTATACTCTTTTGTGTGGTTTTCTTAAGGTTATCTATTCTTTTTTGCTTATATGAATTAAATATATTAAAGAAATCTCTATAAGCTTCAATAATGGCATATGCGTTTTTAAATTCTCCTTTAAATATAAGATGAAAATATGCAAGTATATCAAAAACAAATCTTACTAAAAAAGTACCTGGCAGGGATCTATTAGGTAAATTCTTATACAACATCAGCAAATTGTTACGAAAATTGAGATACATTTTTTTAGGATTATCCTTACTCAAAGAGGCTCCTCCAACATGATATACAATAGATGAAGGAATACACATTACTTTTCTCCCTCTTGCATTTAATCGCCAGCAAAGATCAATTTCTTCCATATGCGCAAAGAAACTACCATCCAATCCGCCCATTTCAAAATAATCTTTTAATCTTATACACAAACATGCTCCGGTAGCCCAAAAAACAGGTATCTCATTGTCATACTGCCCTTTATCATTCTCTACTTTATCTAGGATTCTTCCTCTGCAAAAAGGATATCCATATCTATCTATAAATCCTCCTGAAGCACCTGCATATTCAAATTTATATTTTTCTTTATATGAAAGAATCTTTGGCTGAACAGCTGCTACCTCCGGATGATTATCCATATAGGTTATTAAATTTTGCAGCCACCCTTCAGTTGTTTCAACATCAGAATTCAGAAGAACAACATATTCAGAGTTTACCTGATGTAATGTTTTATTATAACCTTCTGCAAATCCATAATTTTTATCAAGCGTTACAAGTTGGATTTCCGGATAATTTTCTTTCATAAACCTGACTGAATCGTCGGTAGACCCATTATCTGAAACAATTACCTTACTTATATCACTTTGAGTATGTTTAATGACTATAGGAAGGAATTGCTCAAGAAGCCTTTTCCCATTCCAGTTTAATATTACTACAGATGCCTTAACATTATGATTCAAATTCATATACTTCTGACAATAGTTTTTCCTCTGGTTCTTTTTTAAATTTCCACCTATTATGTGACCAAAGATAATATGCCGGATCTTTTTTTATTGTTTCCTCCAGTTTGTTCATATATCGCTCCATTATCTCATATTCAGGCTCATTTGAAGCATCTGGAGTAATAACATAAAACTTACCAATATAGTGACCTCTTTTAACTTTGGTAATATCAAGATAAACAATCGAAAAGCCAAGTAGTTTAGCAATTTTTTCCATACCAGTTTGTACAACTGTATCCTGATTCATAAACCTAGTCCAGTAATGACCAGTGCTTTTTGGAGGGCGCTGATCTGAAAGAAGCCCTACTACCACTGTTTCCCCCTTATTCTTTGATTCAATAAGCTTTCTGTATACACTACGCATCTCAATCGGAATAGCCTTAAAGCTGCTTCTTAGCCTTACAAACAAGTGGTCAAAAGCTTTAGAGTGAAGTTCTTTATAAACCAATCCCTGTTTTATTCCAGGTGTTAGATAATTTACAATTGATGTAACCCATTCCCAGTTGCAGTAATGTCCCAGACTAAGAATACATGAGTTACCGCTTGCAGTAAGACGGTTAATCATCTCAGGATTTTCAAACTTCATCCTTTTCCGTATCTCTTCATCCGAGATATGAAGTGTTTTAATGGTCTCTACAAAATAGTCACATAGATGATGGTAAAATTCTTTTTCAATACTAATGATTCTCTTCTCAGTTTCAAAGGAAAAAGAATTTTTAATATTCCTTCTCACCAACTTTCTACGATATCTTATAATGTAATAGATAAAAAAGTATAAAATATCTGATAACAAATAAAGAACAGAAAATGGCAGAAGGGCATGTAGATATGCCACTGCATACAGCAGTGAATAACCTATACTTTTTTTATTTCGCTCACCGTCGTCCATTAAAAAATTGCTTTCATTGCCATTTCGTCCTCATCATACTCTCCCACTTCAACTTCAATAACCCTGTTTATATTAGCTGGATCGTAATTAGAGTAAAGTTTAATATAGTTTTCTGTAAATCCGTGCATACTTTTTCCATATTTTGTATGTTCGAACAGAACTTTCTTTCTGGTACCTTTCATCGACTCCATAAAACACCTATGTTTTTCATCTGAAATATCCAGTAATGCTTTACTACGAGCATGTTTTGTTTTCGGATCCACTGCAAAATCTATATTAAGAGCCTGAGTACCTGGGCGCTCAGAGTAAGTAAAGACATGAAGTTTAGATATATCAAGTGATTTTATAAAGTTCTTACTCTCATCGAAGTAGTTATCAGTTTCTCCTCTAACACCTACAATTACATCTACCCCAATAAATGCATCAGGCAGAATAGTTTTAATTTTCTCAATTTTATGACGAAATAAAGCAGTATCGTATTTTCTCTTCATTAGCGATAAAACAGCATCACTACCCGCCTGCAAAGGCATATGAAAATGAGGTGCAAATCTTTTTGATTCTGCAACAAAATCTATAATCTCATCTGTCAGCAAATTAGGTTCAATAGAAGATATTCTATAGCGTTCAATACCTTCAACATTATCAAGTTCCTTTAAAAGATCAATAAAACTCTCTTTTGTAGTGTGACCAAAATCACCAATATTTACTCCTGTTAATACGATCTCTTTACCACCCTCCTGAACTACCTGTTCAGCCTGCTTAACCAAATCAGCAATTGATCCGTTTCTGCTCCTGCCCCTGGCAAAAGGTATAGTACAAAATGAACAAAAATAATCACACCCATCCTGGACCTTTAAGAAATATCGTGTTCGGTCGTCAGCCGAAACAGAATGCACAAAAGATCTTATTCTGTGAGTTTTAGAAGTTACAACCTCTCCCTTATCCTTCTTTCTCAGGTCATCGAGATACTTAACCACGTCGAGCTTTTGTTCAGCCCCTAATACTAAATCTACTCCTTCTATCTCAGCAATATCATCTGGTTTCAACTGAGCATAGCATCCTGTAACCACAACAAAAGCATTTGGATTCTCATGAATTGCTTTTCTGATTGCCTGACGTCCTTTTTTATCTGCCAGTTCAGTTACAGAACAAGTATTAATTACACAAATATC
>LSQX01096960.1_pt1 | contig 49776 bp, 45 predicted proteins | sample 654561 | NCBI WGS metagenome assembly LSQX01 (sample SAMN04489861, study PRJNA283612) | anaerobic digester metagenome | isolation source: 4 biogas reactors fed with cattle manure at either 37C or 55C with and... | place: Denmark: Kongens Lyngby | collected 2014
CCCCAGCACTTCTAGATAATGACCCATCGGATTTTAAACCGGTTCCTAAGATTTCGTTTTTACCTGCATTCTTCTTAAGAATAAAGGCGCCGCCTCCGGCTCCAAGGTTGTACATCATTGACATTGGTTTATCGGTATAGTCAACAAAGTCCCCATTACGATAGCCACCAGCCACAAGAATGACGTTTAAGTCATCATCAGCCATTAACATATCTTTAGCCATCTTTAGTGCTGTTAAACTGGTACAACATCTGTTTTGAACATCGATACCCCAGGCTCTGGTTGCACCAATTCGATCTTGTATATATAGTGCTGAAGTTGTTAGTGGATATTCTTTCCACTCCTCACCAAAGCATAAAACAACATCTATTTCTAATGGATCCATATTGGCATCCTTTAAAGCTTCTAAAGATGCTTTTGCGCCCATTTCTTGAGTTCCATCTTGAAATGGATCATCACCAGGCACTATTTTCTCAATAATCCCTAATTTTTCAATGACTGCTTCTGTTGCCCAGACTCCATTGGTTGCTTCAGATATTTCTTGAGCTGTCATGCGGCCTTCTGGTAAATACAGACCAAGACCAACAATTCCGACATGTTTCCTCATGATATTCCTCCTCTAAATTTTTAAGTCATAGAATGAACATGAATGTCCATTCACCTTCACTATAAAGATATACTACATTTTAAAAAATGTCAACAAAAAATGTGAGCGTTTTCTTTTATTTTAACATATTAATCGTTTTTGTATGATTTAACGGGATTATCACAACTTGTTATTTTTTTATTTTGTGCTTGACATTTAATAAACAAAGGTCTATATTTAACATGAACTACCATTCATGTTTGAACATAAGGAGGAACAATGGCTAAAACATTTGAACAGATTCAATTAGGTGATACAGATTCATTCACCAAGACTATTACTGAGACTGATGTCGTCTTATTTGGCGGAATTAGTGGAGATTTAAATCCAGCACATTTTGATGAGGTAACTGCTAGTGCGTCTTCATTTAAGGGAAGGATTGCGCATGGTGCCCTAGTCGCTAGTCTTATTTCGACAGTTCTTGGTACTAAACTTCCAGGTAATGGGACAATTTATTTACGACAAGATAGTAACTTTACAAAACCAGTTTATTTTGGTGATACTATCACAGCAACCGTTACTGTAGTAGAAAAAACTCAAAAGAAACGAGTCATTTTTGATACAATTTGTACCAATCAAAATGGAGAAGTCGTTCTCTCAGGACAAGCGACTGTTTTAGCTCCTCGACTATAAAAAGAATCATACATGTTGTGTTTAATATATATAGAAAGGTAAAACTATGAATTTTAATTTAACTGATCGACAACTAGCTTTACAAAAGGTGTTTCGTAATTTCGCAGTGAATGAAGTAAAACCACTCGCTAAAGAGATTGATCAAACTGGACAATTTCCTTTAGAAACAGTTGTCAAGATGAAAGATGTACATATGATGGGTATTAATATCCCTAAAGAATTTGGTGGCGCAGGCGCAGATACCATTTCCTATGCGTTAGCAGTTGAGGAATTATCTAAGGTTTGTGCGACTACTGGTGTTATCTTAAGTGCTCACACATCTCTTGCTTGTGACCCTCTTATGGCTTTTGGTACTAAAGAACAAAAAGAAAAGTATTTAGTTCCACTTAGCAAGGGTGAAAAACTGGGAGCATTTGGTTTAACTGAGCCTAATGCTGGAACTGATGCTGCTGGACAACAAACACATGCGATTGAGCATGAGGATTATTATTTAATAAATGGTTCAAAAATATTTATTACGAATGCTGGACCGGCTGATATCTTTATTATCTTTGCGATGACTGATCCAAGCAAGGGAACTCGTGGTATCTCTGCTTTTATCTTAGAGAAAGGCATGGAGGGTTTCACTGTTGGAAAAGAAGAAGATAAGTTAGGTATTCGTGCTTCGAGTACTTGTGAGTTAATTTTTGAAAATATTAAAGTTCCTAAGGAAAACTTACTTGGAAAACCTAATCAAGGTTTCAAGATTGCGATGCATACCTTAGATGGTGGTCGTATTGGAATTGCGGCTCAAGCCTTAGGTATTGCTCAAGGAGCGATTGATGAAACGGTTGAATATGTTAAATCAAGAAAACAATTTGGTCGCTCTATTTCAGCTTTCCAAAATACACAGTTTAAACTTGCTGATTTACAAACTGAAGTTGATGCTGCTAGATGGTTAGTATACTCAGCTGCTTATGCTAAAGATAATGCTAGATCATATGGCTTAGAAGCCGCTAAGGCGAAACTGTTTGCGGCTAAAACAGCGATGCATGTGACTGTTGAATGTTTACAATTATTTGGTGGCTATGGCTATACCAAAGATTATCCAATCGAGCGTATGATGCGCGATGCTAAGATTACTGAAATCTATGAGGGTACTTCTGAAGTACAGCGTATGGTTATTTCAGGAAGCATATTACGTTAGGAGGAAAAACTTTATGAATGTTATTGTCTTAGTTAAACAAGTCCCAGATACAACCGAAATGCAAATTGATAAGGAAACTGGAACTTTAATTAGAGCTGGTGTGCCGACCATCGTCAACCCTGATGATTTAGCGGCCATTGAAGAAGCTCTTAAAATGAAAGATACCTATGGTGCACATATTCATGTTGTAACAATGGGTCCTAAACAAGCCGAAACAATGATGCGTGAATTAATAGGGATGGGTGTTGATGATGTCACATTAATTAGTGATAGAGCCTTTGCGGGTAGTGATACATGGGCAACATCCAATACTATTGCTGAAGCTTTAAATTCCATTGACTATGATTTAATTTTAGCGGGTCGACAAGCAATTGATGGCGACACAGCTCAAGTTGGGCCTCAGGTGGCTGAAAAACTTCAAATCCCTCAAATTACATATGTCTCTAAAATAGAAAACGTCACACAAGAAAGTATCCAAGTCATTCGTGATTATGAAGATTATGCTGAATTATTAGAAGCAAAATATCCAGTCTTATTAACTACGCTGGCGACAATGAATACTCCTCGTTATCCAAAAGTAGATTACTTATGGGATGCATATGATCGCAACATTAATATTGTGACTAACGAAGATTTAAAACTTGATAAAAAACATACTGGTTTATCTGGTTCCCCTACTCAGGTCAAGAAGACATTCCCTCGTGAAATCACTTCAACATCAGAAGTCTTAACGGTGAGTCCTCAAGAAGCTGCTGAAGGAATTGCTAAATTATTACAACCATACTTAGAAAAGAAAGGAGCTCATCATGAATAACACAAAAGATATCTTTGTATTCTTAGAAGTAAGGAATAACCAAATTCAAGAAGGTTCCTTACAATTACTTGGTGAATCACGAAAACTCGTTAAACAAATTAAACATGTTGATTTTGATGTTGTTGGTGTACTGCTTGGGGAAAATATTACGTCACTGGCAGATACTGCTTTTGATAAAGGAGCTGACAAAGTCATAGTTTATGAATCAGAAAGACTTGCTCACTACTCAACTCAACACTATACCAATGCACTTTATGATGTCGTTCTTCAGGATAAACCAGATTCATTTTTAATTGCTGCAACAACTATTGGTCGTGATTGTGCACCACGAGTTGCGGCTCGGGCCAATACCGGTTTAACGGCTGACGCTACAATGATTGAAATTGATCCGGAAAATGAAAACTCTACTACTTTATGGGTAACTCGTCCTGCCTTTGGTGGTAATTTATTTGGAACGATTGTATGTCCAAATACTCGTCCTCAAATGTCAACCATTCGCCCGAATGTCTTTAATGAATTAGAAGATGTTTATGACTCACGTAAAGAACTTGTTGAGCGTGACTATCACTGTGAAGATGGGGATGAGGTCATTTTCAAACAAAGAATTCATAAAGAAGCTAAGGGTGTCAACCTTGCTAAGGCTGATGTTATTTTATCTGCTGGGCGTGGTTTAAAGGATGAATTTGATTTAGTTATTGAAACTGCTCAAGAAATTGGCGCAACTCCTGGTTCATCAAGAGCTTTGGTTGATGCTAACATCGCTAAAAAGGAATACCAAGTTGGTCAAACCGGTACTACAGTTAAACCTAAGGTATATGTTGCGATGGGTATCTCCGGAGCAGTTCAACATACTGCTGGTATGGACAAATCAGATTTAATCATTGCGATTAACACTGATCCAAATGCCGCCATCTTCTCAATTGCGAATGCAGGATATGTTGCAGACGCAAATAAAGTTCTACCTTTACTAAAAGCAGAACTTGAGAAACTTATTTAGCTCTCTTCCTTGTTTACTTATAGAGAGAAAAGTCAATTCAGCCAGAAGGATTGACTTTTTTTATTGTATTAAGTAAAACATCAAACGAGTTCATATTGTTCTTTAATCAATGCTTCCAAAAATAGAAGCAGCGATTAGTTTTGTTAAGTCAAACCCACATAAGCAGGCTCATTGAAAAAGTCTCACTAGGCCGGGACCCTTGTTTGTCGTACTGTTGGCCGCCTAGGGATGGGGTCCTAAAATGGCAGAAAGCTAAAAATATATAACTTTTCGAATATAAAAGCCAGAATAATTGCTAAACCAATAGCAATAACTTTATTTCTCGCTGTACTTGGTAGTATGAAACACAGGATACACCCCATCAACAGAGAAAGAAACAAAGTTAGCTTTAATGTATAAAAAGCAGGGTATCCATGGGTGAATAACAATGCCGCTGGAATTGCAGTAATGATACTACTGACTAACCCTCTCGCTTTTGAAAACCACGCAATGAAACCTGCGATAGGTGAAATGAGCGCAATTATTAACCAACCAATAAAATATTCTTTTGGGAAAAAACCTAATACAATATGACCATATATGTAATATGTAAACAGCATGGCTAGAAAAAACAAGATGACATTTACCGCTGCTGATAAAGGATAACGACTATAGGCAGCGATTATCGTTGCCACAAATATCCATATTCCTATCTCCGTACCAATTTGACCGATTATAGATATGCTATCGGTCATTTTGGCAATAAGCCCCATAACAATGCCGAGTATTAAGACACAAAAAGAAAAAGCAATCTCTTTTTTGATGGATAGCTTTGTAGGATATGGTCGTAGCTTTTGTATTTTAAAGTTGATGTTCATAACACACCACCTAACATGAAGGATTATTTAATTATACTACCAAACGATCCCCAAAACAATGATTAAAGGTGAACAACTTCAAGCTAAGCAGGAGTATTATATACCGTTTAATCGTGGGACAAGTAATCAAGATTATATATTTTTATAGTTGTGTTTGATGTGGGTCGCCAACAAAACAATAAAATAGCGAAAGTCAGCTTAGCTTAATACCATACTGACAATCGCCTTTAATGTTTTCTTAACTTACAAAGCTTTTATCGCTTACTCTGATACATTAAGATACTTCCTGATACTGAGACATTCAATGATTCAAAGGTTGAAGTTTCAACTAAGACATTTTTGTCCATGTCTTTTTTATATTCAGGATTTAGACCTGAGCCCTCATTACCTAAACAAAGACAGAGATTGTTTCCAGGTAGTTCATCATTGTCACTTCTTAGATAAGTACTAACTAACGTAATATTATTTTCAATCGCTAATTCTTTTACTTCATCAAATTCCATCTCAACTAAGTTGATATGAAAATGTGCACCCTGTGAGGAACGAACCACTTTATCTGAATAAAAATCAGCAGTGTTTTTATTTGATATAACTGTATCATATCCAAAAGATACAGCTGAACGGATTAAAGTTCCAACATTACCAGGATCTTGAACTGAATCTAAGAATAGCCAACGACTTCCTGTAACTTCATTTTTAACAATTCTAACTAAACCAAAGATGTCTGAGGATGATTTTGTATTAGATAGTTTTTCAGCAACACTCGATGAGACTACTTCCGTGTTTTTGAATCTTACTTCTCCTGTATAATCTTCTGAAACAATCAATAATTCTAGTAAATTAGCTGACATCGCTTCAGTCACAAGATGGTCACCCTCAACAAGAAAGAGTTGTTGTTTACTTCTTTCTTTTTTCTGAGCTAAACTAGCCCACTGTTTTACTCTTGGATTATTACGTGACGTAATCATACATCTAAGTGATGGGCGCAGCGCTCACAAATACCATCATGAGTTTCTGGGACGATGTTCCAACAACGCTCACAAGTCTCTCCTTCTGCAGGTTCCACTAAGACTTGATGATTTAATACGATCGGATAAGTTTCTGTTGAGAATTCAACATCAGAAACAATGAACCATTGTTTTAAATTCTCACCAAAATGTTTGTCTGTTAATGCCTTTAAGTCTTCAGAAATATTCAAAGTAACTTTCGCTTTTAATGAGTTACCAATAGTTTTTTGAGCACGAGCTTCTTCAAGTGCTTTATACACTGATGTTCTAAGATCAAATAGTTTTTCATATTCTTCTTGTTCCTGCTCACTAAACGGTACATCAACACCTGTAACAAATTCATCAAGTTGAACTGATTGTTTGTTAGGATGAACAATTTCATAAAGTTCTTCCATCGTAAAGCTTAGAATTGGAGCCAATAAATGCATCAATGATTCTAGCGCAATACTTAAAACCGTCTGTACTTGTTTACGACGCTCATCATGCTGACTATGGATATATAAAATATCCTTCGTAAAGTCTAAATAATAAGCACTCATTTCATTAGTTAAGAACTTACTCACACTAGTTGTTACTTCTGAGAAATCATAATTTTCATAAGCTTTAATTGAAGTCTTCAACAAAGCATCTAGTTCATATAAAACTTGGCGATCAACACTAGGTAAAGAGTCTAAATTAACTCTATCTTCCTCTTTAAACTCAGCAATATTACCATGCATGAATCTGAATGTATTACGAATCTTACGATATTGTTCACTGACTTGTTTTAGTAATGCATCAGAAATAGTGACATCTGATGTAAAGTCAACAGACGCAACCCAAAGACGAAGAATCTCAGCTCCTAAACGCTCAGTCACAGCCTTAGGTTGTAACGCTTTACCCTTTGATTTAGAGAACTTTTCACCCTTTTCATCAACAATAAAGCCGTGCGTTAAAACTTGTTTATAGGGTGCTGTTTTATAAACAGCTGTAGAAATAATTAGACTTGAGTTAAACCACCCACGATATTGATCAGAGCCTTCTAGATATAAATCATGAGGAACTTTCAAACCATGTTTTGATAAAGCAGCTGTATGAGAAGAACCTGAGTCAAACCAAACATCCAAAATATCTCTTTCTTTTGTAAAAAGTCCATCTGGTGAGTTTGGATGAGTATAGCCTTCTGGCAGTAAGTCTTTCGCTTCTTTTTCAAACCAGATATTTGAACCATGTTCTCTAAATAAATCAGCAACATGTTGGAAAACTTCTTGATCCATAATTGGTGTTTTATCTTGAGCATAGAAAATAGGAATCGGCAGACCCCAAGCTCTTTGACGTGAAATCGTCCAGTCACCACGATCTTTAATCATATTATGCATTCTTAATTTACCCCATGATGGAATCCACTGAACTTCTTCAACTTGTTGTAGTAATTCATCACGAATCGCTTCAATACTCGCAAACCATTGGTCAGTCGCTCTAAAGATAATTGGTTTCTTAGTTCTCCAGTCATGTGGATAGGAGTGCGTAATAAAGTCTAAGCGCATCAAATCACCTTGCTCACTAAGACGATTGGTAACAGTTTTATTTGCTTCATCAGTCGTTTGACCAGCTAACCAATCACCAGCCATCTCCATCATGCGGCCTTTATCATCGACATTACAATATGGTTCTAAGCCATATTTTAAACCTACAATGTAGTCATCCATACCAAATCCAGGCGCAGTATGAACGCAACCTGTTCCTGAATCATTAGTAACATGTTCACCTAAGATAACAAGTGATTCGCGATCATAAAGAGGATGTTGTGTCGTGACATATTCAAGCTGTGAGCCTTGATAACGTTCTACAACTTTATACTCTTCAATTTCAAAAATATTCATCAAATTTTCAACAAACTCATCCAAAACAATATAGTACTCATCGCCTGCTTTTACTTTTGCGTAAGTAAAACGAGGATGAAGTGAAATAGCTAGGTTTCCAGGAATAGTCCAAGGTGTTGTTGTCCAAATAACAAAATAAGTATTTTCTTGCTCTAAAACTCCTTTTCCATCTTTTACTTTAAAACGAACATAAATCGATGGGTCACGTCGTTCTTTATATTCAATTTCCGCCTCAGCTAGTGCTGTTTCAGATGATGGTGACCAATAGACAGGTTTTAGTCCCTTATAAATCATGCCTCTCTCGACCATCTTAGCAAATAGTTCCACTTGAATTGCTTCATATTCATGTTGGTAAGTAATATACGGATCATCATAATCAGCAATTGTTCCCAAGTCCTTCATTTCTTTCATTTGAAGATACACTTGTTTCTCTGCATAATTACGACATAATTCTCTAAACTCAGACAGTGGTATTTCTTTACGATTCACTCCTTGTTTTGTGATCTCATTTTCAATCGGCAAACCATGAGTATCCCATCCAGGCACAAAATGGACTCGATATCCTAATTTATGGCGACTTCTTACAACAAAGTCTTTTAATAATTTATTTAAAGCATGTCCAACATGAATATCACCATTAGCATATGGAGGACCATCATGAAAAACAAAAGATTCCTTGTCTTTATGTACCTCTCTCATTAAGTGATATAAGTCTAAATCTTCCCATTTAGAAATATAGTTAGACTGTTTCTTGACTAGATTTCCTCTCATTTCAAAATCTGTCTTAGGTAAATGTAATGTGTCTTTGTAGTCCATTGTAAACTCCTTCTTTCTAATAAAAAAGCGCCCTTAGAAAGGACGCTCACCACCTGTCTTGTGATTAGTCTCAACTAACGCGTGAGGTATACGCTCATTCTTACTCTAGTTCAGATTGAGAGGCTCCTAAGTGATCTCACCCTAATTCTTCAGACTGTGTTTCACCAACCCACAGCTCTCTACTCATCCAATATTAGGTGCGTCTTATTCTTCGCCGGATAATTTCTTGTTTTGTTGTAACCATTGTAAATCGGGTATATCTGGTAATTCAATATCATCTAATAATAGAGATAAGTCAGATAGTTGTTTCTTTAAATGCATTTTAACTTGATTTGTTTGTTCTGAAATCTTGGCAACTTCCATCAACATCATACGAGCAGTTGATAATGCTTCACTCACAATTAAATCAGCATTTTTATTGGCTGTCTCTATAATTGTGTTTGACTCCTTTAAAGCCATTGTATGAACTTGTTGAGCTGCCTTTTCTTTTACGAGTATTTGTTCTTGAAGCTTTTCATATCGCTCTTTCACCAACTCAATTTGTTTTTCTGAAGATTTTAATTGGTTCTGATAGGAGCTTAGCTTTTCTTCTTGGTGTTTAAGTTGAGATTCATACTGGTCAAGAATTCGATCCACCTCAAATCGGTCATACCCTTGCTTTAAAATTCTAAACCGAGCAGTCATGAATTACTGTTCGTCTTCTAAGTCGAAGCTTATTTCTCCTGAAATGCCTATTGATTTAGGAGTACATAAAATTACATTATGACCAATCTTCTGAATGGTTCCATCTAACGCAAAGACAACCCCTGTTAAGAAATCGATCGTTCTTTGAGCGAAATTAGCTGGTAAACGATGTAAGTTTACGACAGCTGCACGTCTTTCTTTTAAGTGACGAGCAACTTCTTCACTTTCTTCAAAAGTTCTTGGCTCAAAAAGAACCATTTTAGCATCTGTTTTTAGTTGTGACATACTTTTACCTGACGTTGTTTCATAATCACTCAACATTGCTGTTTCATGCTCATCAAACTCAACGTAATCCTCATCTTCAGCTGGTGCAATAAAATTCGCGAATTTTTCCTTGATACCCATTATAAAACCTCCATACGGGATTTATTATAGCACAAACCCCTTTTCTTGTTAATTATCCTTCTCTAGCTCCAACAAGCCATAACCGCCATCTTGACGCTTATAAACAACCGCGATTTCATTGGTCTCATCATCGGTATACGCAAAGAAGTCATGTTGCAGCATTTCCATATTCATAATTGCTGTGGTAAGATCCATTTTCTCAGCAAATACTTCTTTGGTACGAACAGGTTCTTCTTTCTTTTGATTCTCTTTAATTTGTTCCTCTTCGAATGCCTGCATTTCTTGTAAGAATGCATGTGATAATTTCTCACGATGCTTCTTAGAATAACGTGTCTTTTGACGACGTATTTGGTCTTCTAAACGATCTACGGTACGATCTAGAGCACTGTAGAAGTCATTTTCTTTCACTTCTGCTCTTAATAGACCCACTGGGGAATCAACGGTGACTTCCACTTTTTGATACTCATTATAGATTTTTACGAGAATTCGAGCACTCGTTTCTTTCTCGTCATTTTTGAAATATTTGTCAATCACCGACAACTTTCTTTCAGCTCTTTCTCTCATAGCATCTGTAATTTGTACATTTTTCCCTTGAATAGTCACTAACATAAATAAACCTCCTTAGTGTTTGTAGATTATGTCAAAATTTATCATATCACATGGCTCAGACAATCCAGTCGAATAATTTCTTCCATCTATAAATTCTTCCAAACTATTAGTTCCATGTGCTAGATCCTTTGTTAATGCATTAAGCGCTTGATAAGCACGAATTGTCGACTGATGAAACAAATCCATAAATGATGCAGTTGATTTCATTTCAGAATCGCATGGATGACTCCATTCATCTCGTCTTAGGTTAAGAATATCATTCTTAATATCAATATCCGGTGTCACTAGATGAGAAGTAAAGACCCATTCATCCTTTAAAATATATTTCTCAATCGGACGAATCAAACGACTTCGTAAGCCGATTTTATCAAACAATAATAAATTGAAATTATAGGTCATGCTCATCGCATCAACAAATTTCTTTAATTCGACTCGCTTCCCTAATACTTCAAATGTGATTGCTTGGTAAACCTTCGCTACACTTACTTTCTCTTTTGCATTTAACTTAACAAATTTATAGGACGGTACATCCATAAACTTCTTATTCTGGACTCTTTTGACGACCAACGTATCAATCATAGCTTCGAACCGATAGTGGTCGTATCGTGTGTCTCCTTCAATCAGTCCCGTCTTATGAAAAACATATGGATGCGCCAAAGAATCAAGTGCCCAATGGCATAAATGCCCTGCGATATAGGACAGAGCCATTTGTTTATCTTGATCATTTTCCAAGCGGTTTAGATGGTTCTTAGCCGCTGTATAAAATTCATTAATATATTCATCATGAAATAAATTACCTAATTGTCTCATCGATTTCGCATCTTCATCTGATGAAAAATACCGATAATAAAATAAATAGTCTGGTCCATTACTTCCAAAAAAGAATAATTGAGGATACGTTTCTATCGCCAAAGCCACATCCGACTTTTCTAAAAGTTGAACCACCTCATTTGCCATTAATCCATGGGTGATTACATTTGGCATCCATGTCCCTCCTTTGTTACTTATATTCTATCAAAAACTAATTAATCTTGCACCTAAAGAAAACCATTTCTTGATAAGTTCAAAGAATTCATGTAACCCTAAGCTATAAATAAAGGTAGTCGGGGGTTTGCCCAATAAGATGATGGTCACAAACTTCTTTAGTGACATATCAGTCGTTCCAGCTAAATAGCATAAGAAATCATCCGGAGCTACTGGTAACAGAATCGATACCGCAAAAATCTTGTCAAATTTATGCTGATTATCTAATAACTTTTCATATCTAGCAAAAAGCTTTTCATTGAAATACTTAAGAATCAAAGGTTTTCCAAATTTTCGACCAATTTGAAATGCGATGATAGACCCTATTGATATGGAAATATAATTTATGATAAAGCCCCACCATATCCCAAAGATTAAGGTAGCAACAACCATTCCTATCCCACCTGGAACTATTGGGAAAACGACTTGTAAGATTTGAAGGACAATTAAAGCAAAAACAGATAATGATCCAAATTGTTCGACAAAGTCCTTCATCTTAGCCTGATCGACTAATATACCAGTCTTAAAGCCCCACCAAAAGATGAGGCCTAAGACAACTAGAGACAAGATTGATAGAATTGTATCTAGATTTATTTTTTTCATTAAATCTCTAGTTTTCTCTTAAATAGAGTTCTAATTCCCATAAACAAGACACCAAAGATAATCAGTTCATACAAGATATAAACTATCGCTGTCAGTGGGTCTTCAAACAATGTAAAGACTGTAACTAGCTCCCCAGTAAAATTCCCTATATGTATAATTTCGCTACGACCAATTGCGACGATATTAAATAATCCATCAAGCCAGTCAAAAGCAGTTATTAAGACAATAAATAGTAAAAGTGAAATAAAGTAATTTGTTTTACTAAACCAACTTGTATTCACAACTGTCATGACTAAGATTAACATGGCCGCAAAAACAAATGATCCAATTAATTGAAAAATCAATGCAAATACTACTTGTAACCAGTTGATGTTTCTTAATAATTCAGAAACAATTTGTTGAACTTGTCTAAAAAGTTCTAAATCAAAATTTACAAAAGTTAATGCTAATATCACAATGGATAAGATAATAAACAGAGTCGTGACATATACCCAAATCGTAACCGACAGTATTTTTGAGAAGATCGTCGTATCAATACTAACAGGTAATGTTAGATTGAAATATGCCCCCTCATCAAAGAGTCGCCTTTTAATAAACTTGATAGTATTTGATATCATTAAAACAATACTACCAAAGATAATAAACATAAACATAATCGCCACAACAACATTTAGTAAATCAATATTAGATCTTGCCCCTAATGGTGCCAGAACCGCGAAGACTAACATTGTAAGGTATAACATCATATAATCTTTGTACGAATTTTTTAAATCGTGCTTTAGTGTTTTTAAAAACATTATCTAAATACCTCCCTAAAGTATGCATCAATTGACATTCCATGCTGATCGCGAAGATCATCACAATTTTCATGAAGAACGACTCGCCCATTTTTTAAGAAAATGACTTCATCTAGAATAGACTCAATGTCAGAAATTAAATGTGTTGATATTAGTAATAATGCATCTTTTGCATAACTACTTAGAATTGAATTCATGATTTTTTCTCGAGACGCTGGATCAACTCCGCCTATTGGCTCATCAAGTAAATAAATTTGGGCATCACGAGACAGGACTAACGCTAATTGAAATTTCTCCTGCATCCCTTTAGACATTTGTTTAAAGGTTTGGTCAGCTGATACTTCAAAATCAGCCATTAACTGGTTCATTTTTGATTCATTAAAATCTTGGTACATATCCTTAAATACATTTATGGCTTGTCGACCTGTCATTTCCTTTTCGAAATATGTTTTATCAGGTAAGTAGGAACACAAAGCTAAAGATTCTTTACCAACTTCGTAATCCCCTATTTTTACTTCTCCTTTGTAATCACGAAGCAAACCCATCAAAACTTTTATGAGTGTTGTCTTGCCAGATCCATTAGGTCCACACAATCCAATGATGCGACCTTTATGTAAATCAAGATCGACACTGTCGATGGCTATATGCTTTTTGTAATGTTTACTTAAACTTCTTGTTTGAATGATCATACTTCACTCTCCTCCTCTTTCAAATAATCGATGACTTCGTTTCTACTTATCCCTAATTGACGCAGTCGCTCAAGAAACTCTTTCACTTCTTTACTTATAGCTTCTTTTCGTAAACGCGTAATTAATCGTTCATCCTCACTCACAAATCGGCCTTCTGGCCCTTGAGCAAACACTAAACCTTGTTCCTCAGCTAATACTAACGCTTTTTGAACTGTGTTAGGATTTACCCCAAAAACCAGGGCTAACTCTCTTACTGATTGAATCCGCTCACCTGGTTTATATTCACCCGATAAGATTAGATTCGCTATTTCCTGAGTTAGTTGTAAGTAAATAGGAATTCCATCTTTAAACTTCATATCATCCCTCCGTCCTATGTATTACATACATAATACATAGTTTTTAAAAAAATGTCAACTATTTTATCATAAAATATTTAGAGCAACTAAAAACAAGCCTAATGCCACCATTAAAACCTTGTTTCTATCCTTAAATACCATTGCTAAAACATATAAGATAATGACTACAATCATAATTAAAACAAAGATAACAATAAAGCTTGGACCAATTAATTGTCCGACCATTATAAATTCATCCTCAATTAAGAATGGGTATAAAAATGATCCTAACCCTTCAAAATAATAACTAAGTATAAATGAAAATAACATCATTATAAACAAAATCATTAGACCCATCACAACACCTAAAACGATTTCAAGGCGTCCGATATTTTCCTTAGGACTTATAAACTTAAATATATTCAGCTGATTCTTAAATTTAAAAGTAAACTGCCTGGATAGAATAAAAATCAATGACAAGATAACTAAAAAAACAAGGTGTTCAGTCATCACCCAATAAGTAAAAGAGATGGCTGAGGTTGGATGGGTGTAACTATCATACTCTAACTGATGTGATTTTAAGTGTCGTAAATATTCCTTTTCAAGTAGTAATTCTGGTTTGTTTCCGATGCCCTCTTCTAAATCTATGTTAATACTTCGTATTGAGCAATCATAGATTAAATTGAAATCTTCCTCTGACAGAATTCTCTTGCTTAAATCAACCTTTATTTTCAAGCTTTCAATACAGATGGTTGTGTCTTCACTCAAATCTTCTACAGCATATTCAAGCACTCTAAGATTGATTTGATGATACTGTCTTACATTTAAAATTTGTTGTTTGTTATAAGCATAGACGCCTGAAATTACCATAAAACTAATCAAAAGAAGAAGTAGATTTTTATGTGACTTAACAACTTGTTTTATTAGAAATTTGAATTGAGTCATAATGGTTCATCCTTAATAAATACATCAACTATTGCTCCCAATTTTTCTTCATATTGATATGACAAAATAATTGTTTTAGATTCTTCTCTAAGTAATAAAATCAGATCAAATAGTTTTCTTTGAAAATATCCATCCATCCTAACTAAAAAATTATTAATCACAATAATTTGAGCATCAGAAAGCTGATATAATGCCGCAATTAGACGCTGTTTTTCACCTAATGAATAGGATCGAATTGGCATATCAATAATTGCTGACAGTTCCCAATAGTGGATGGCCTCTTCAAGCTCTTTATCAGATTTCCAAATATTTTTTATGTACTTTAAATAATCTAAACCTAAGAGATTTGTATCAAACCAACTCTGTGATTCAAAGTAAAAAACATCTGGTGAACTTAAAGCTACCTTCATTAACATGTCGGTTTGTTCTGGCTTTAAGCCATAGATGTTTCCCTTTTCAAAGGAATAGGTCTGCTGATTAAATGATACTTGAAGCACATCTTTCTCCTTTGTTAGCATTATAACATAATAAAGGTCAACCGAAGTTGACCTTTCTAATTATTTTTACTTTTCGCGTGGGTTTTGAATGCTTGCTTGTGCTGCCGCTAAACGTGCAATAGGTACACGGTATGGCGAACAAGAAACATAATCAAGTCCAACATTATATAGGAAGGTAATAGTTGCAGGGTCTCCACCATGCTCACCACAGATTCCTAATTTTAGATTTGGTTTTGTACTACGTCCTTTTTCAACCGCTATCTTAACAAGTTCTCCAACACCCTCTTCATCAATTCTGACGAATGGATCTTGTTCAAAGACACTCTTTTCATAGTAATCATTTAAGAAGTTGCCCGCATCATCACGAGAGAATCCAAATCCGTATTGAGTTAAGTCATTTGTACCAAATGAGAAGAAGTCTGCTGATTCAGCAATCTTATCAGCTGTTACACATGCTCTTGGAATCTCAATCATCGTACCAACTGTGTAATTAAGTTCTTGGCCGCTTGCTTCGATTTCTTCATTCGCAACACGATCAACAACTTCTTTTACATAGTTTAACTCAGTGATATGTCCAACAAGTGGAATCATAATTTCTGGGTGAACTTTAACATCTAAACGTTTTTGAACAGCTAATGCTGCACGAATAACGGCTTTAGTTTGCATTTCAGCAATTTCAGGATAAGAAATTGATAAACGAACACCACGATGCCCCATCATTGGGTTGAATTCATGTAGACCAGCCACAGTTTCTTTAATATCTTCTAAAGTTAGTCCCATATCATCAGCAAGTTCTTGCATTTCTGATTCTTTAGTTGGTAAGAATTCATGTAGAGGTGGATCTAGGTAACGAACAGTTACAGGTAGTTCCTTCATAACTTCATAAATACCTTCGAAGTCTGATTGTTGAATTGGAAGTAATTGGTCTAAAGCTTTACGACGTCCTGCTTCATCTTTGGAAAGAATCATTTCACGTACTAATTTAATTCGATCAGCTTCAAAGAACATATGTTCAGTACGAACAAGTCCAATTCCTTCAGCACCAAAGTCTATTGCTTGTTGAGCATCTTTTGGTGTATCAGCATTAGTTCGAACACCGATTTGACGGTATTCATCAGCCCAGTTCATGAATTTCTCGAAATCACCAGAAATAGTTGCTTCTTCAGATGCAATTTCACCTTCATAAATTTTACCAGTTGTTCCGTCTAATGAAATATAATCGCCACGGCTATATTCTCTTTCACCGATACGAACTTTATCTCCTCTGAATGAAACATCAGTTGATCCAGAGACACAGCATATTCCCATTCCTCGAGCAACAACCGCAGCATGTGAAGTCATTCCACCACGTGCAGTTAGGATACCTTCAGATAAGGCCATTCCTTCGATGTCTTCAGGAGAAGTCTCTAAACGAACAAGAATAGCTTTTTTACCTTTATCAGTATATTCTTTTGCTTCTTTAGCTGTAAAGACAATTTGACCAGATGCAGCTCCTGGTGAAGCCGCAAGTCCTGTTCCGATGACTTTACCACCCTTTAGTGCTTCTTCGCTGAAGTGTGGGTGTAGTAGTGCATCCAATTGTTTCGGATTAATTTGAAGAACTGCTTCTTTTTCAGTAATTAAACCTTCATTAACTAAATCAACAGCGATCTTTAATGCAGCATTAGCTGTTCTCTTTCCACTACGTGTTTGAAGCATGTAAAGTTTATTATTTTCAATAGTAAACTCCATGTCTTGCATATCTTTATAGTGATTTTCTAATGTTTCACAGTGTCTTTCAAATTCTTCATATGCATCAGGCATAATATCCTTCAGTTCTTCCATAGGAAGTGGTGTTCTTGTTCCAGCAACAACATCTTCACCTTGGGCATTTACTAAGAATTCACCAAATAGCTTTTTTTCACCTGTTGCTGGGTTACGAGTAAAGGCAACACCAGTTGCACAATCATCACCCATATTACCAAAGACCATTTCTTGAACATTTACAGCTGTTCCCCATGCTGCAGGAATATCGTTTATACGACGATAGTAAACAGCACGATCATTGTTCCATGATCTAAAGACAGATGTAACTGACGCAATTAATTGCTCAAATGGGTCACTTGGGAATGTTTCATGGTGATGTTTTAAATAGTAATCTTTAAAACGTTGAACCATTTCTTTATAGTCTTCTGCTGTAAACTCAGCATCATCAGAAATGTTTCTTTCTTCTTTCATTTCATCAATAATGACTTCAAATTGTTGTTTAGGAATTTCCATTACAACATCCGCAAACATTTGAATGAAACGACGGTATGAATCATAAGCGAAGCGCTCATTATTAGTTTTCTTTGCTAAAGCCACAACGACTTCATCATTTAAACCTAAGTTTAATACGGTATCCATCATTCCTGGCATAGAAGCACGGGCTCCTGAGCGTACAGAAACAAGTAGCGGGTTTTCTAAATCCCCAAATTTCTTCCCTGTAATTTCTTCAAGTTTTACGATATTTTCGCGTACTTGGTCAGCGACTGCATCACTGAGCTGCTCTTTATTTTCGTAGTATAAATTACATGCTTCAGTTGAGACAGTAAAACCTTGTGGGACAGGTAGACCAATCTTAGTCATTTCTGCTAAGTTAGCGCCCTTCCCCCCCAGAAGCTCCTTGTAAGATCCATCGGCTTCTGAGAACAAATAGACATATTTCTTATTCATGTTTCCTCCTGTTGACATTGTCCACTATATTCTACACAATTTCAGGCCTGATTGGTAGTCATATCTTCTAATTGAGATAGACAGACCTCTAATTGTTGTTGATATTCTGCTAATTTCTTTTTCTCTGCATCCACTTTTTCTTTTGGAGCCTTTTCGATAAAGTTTTTATTGGAAAGCATCCCTTTGGCTCGTTTAACCTCTGCATTAAAGAATTTAACTTGATTCTTAAGTTTTTCAATTTCAGCTTCAATGTCGATTAGATTTTCCTTATCAATCTTAAAGATTGAATTCTTAAGTGGAATCACAACACTGTCTGCTTCTAAGTCATCGACCATTCTTGTTTTGGCCATCTTCAATATCATATCTTTAAAGCTTTCATCAATAGGATGATTCAAATGGCCAATTAATTCAACTTTATGCTTAATATTAAAATCAACACGAGTTGTTCTAATGGCTTCAATAATTTCAATTACTTCATCGACTTCATCTTTTTCTTCCACATTATCAATCAGCTCTGGCCACAACTCTAAATTGATCGATTCTTTTTCGTGTGGAAGAGTTAAATATAAATGTTCAGAAACAAATGGCATAAATGGTGATATCATCTTGATGATTCCTTGTAACACAATAAATAAAGTTGATTTGGTTGAAGTTCCTGTTTGAGTTTTTGTAAATTCTAAATACCAAGAACAAAAATCATCCCAAATGAATTTATAGAGTTTATCACCAATTGATAAAAAGTCGTAGATCTCCATATGTTCTTGATAATACTTATTCATCGTATTAAACTTCGCTAGAATCCATTCATCTATGAGTGTTAAATCACTTAGGTCTACATCTTCTAATCCAAAGTCTGCTCCTAATGTCATTTGAACATATCGAGTTGAATTATAAATCTTATTAATAAAATTCCACGCGGCTCCTAATTTCTCATCGGAATATCTCAAATCTTGACCAGGTGATGAGTTTGTGACTAAGAAATATCGCAGAGCATCTGCTCCATATTCTTCAATCAACTCAATTGGATCACGTCCATTGCCTAATGATTTTGAGATTTTGCGTCCGAGTTCATCACGAATTAAACCGTGAATGATTACATCATTAAATGGTTTTTCATCTAAGAAATGCAATCCCTGAAATGCCATCCTAACAACCCAAAATAAAATGATATCATACCCTGTTGCTTGGACACTATTTGGGTAATAGCGGTCTAAGTCTAGTGTTTCTTCTGGCCAACCTAGGGTTGAAAATGGCCATAAAGCACTGCTAAACCATGTGTCCAAAACATCTGGGTCTTGTGTGTAGTTTTCAAGATCGACTGGTGGTTCTTCACTAACAACTAATTCACCTGTTTCATTATGGGTATAGGCTGGAATACGGTGACCCCACCATAATTGACGAGAAATAGTCCAGTCTTCTATATTTTCTAACCATTGTGTAAAGACTCTCTCAAAGCGGTTTGGATAGAAATTAATCTTATCATTACTATTTTGTTGCTCTAAAACAGCATGTGCTAATGGCTCCATTTTGACAAACCATTGTTCTGATAATGTTGGTTCAACAATAACATCGGTTCTTTCAGAGTGTCCAACTTCATGGACATGCTCCTTAATTTCAACTAAATGGCCTTCTGTTTCAATTCGTTTAACTAATGCTTTTCGACAGTCAAAGCGGTCCATTCCATCATATTCACCAGCTAATTCATTCATAGTGCCATCTAGGTTCATACAGATTGGCATGTCGAGATTATGTTTTTGTCCCAATTCAAAGTCATTTGGATCATGGGCTGGTGTACATTTCATGGCACCTGTCCCAAAGCCTAGTTCAACATACTCATCAGCAATGATTGGTATATATTCATGATTGGCTGGGTTTAGTGCTCTTTTACCAATTAAGTGAGTATAGCGTTTATCTTCAGGGTGGACGACAACACAAACATCACCAAACATTGTTTCTGGTCGTGTTGTGGCAACTTCTAATGATTCATCTGTTTTTTCGATTGGATATTTGAAGGTATAGAACTTACCTTGAATTTCTTTATGGATAACTTCAATATTACTTAATGCTGTTTGAGCTTGTGGATCCCAGTTAATTATTCGTTTACCTCTAAAGATTAAACCTTCTTCAAAGAGCTTAACAAATACTTTGTTGACAGCATTATTGAGCCCTTCATCCAAAGTAAAACGTTCTCGAGTATAATCTAAAGATAGACCAAATTTTGCCCATTGGCTGCGAATTGTTTTGGAGTATTCTTCTTTCCAATCCCATGCATGTTCTAAGAAAGCATCACGGCCTATGGAACGGGCATCGATTCCCATTTCTTTTAGGCGTTCGACGACTTTAGCTTGGGTTGCGATTCCAGCATGGTCCATTCCTGGTAAATATAGGACATCTTTATTTTGTAAACGAGCATATCTAGCTAAAATATCTTGTATGGTATTATCCCATGCATGTCCTAGATGTAAGTGACCTGTGACATTTGGTGGAGGGATAACAATGCTGTAGGGTTCTTTACTGATGTCTCCGGCTGTAAAGTAGCCTGCTTCGATCCACTTTTCATAGAGCCCTGCTTCGACTTCTTGTGGGTTATATTTTGTTTTTAGTTCCATCAAATCTCCTCCTTGAGAATAAAAAAAGACCTCCATAAGGACGTCATTAACGTGGTACCACCTTAGTTGTTACTCATTGTGTTAACGCCACCAACGATTAATCCTACTGAAACATTTCAGACTAATATCCTAGAATACGACTTTCAACAAGTTTACTCATAGTTTTCACCACCCACTATGTCTCTGAAAGCTAATGCTTGTTTACTCCTTATTCATTTTGACTTGACATTATTATAGCATAAAGCAAGTGGAAATTTCATAAAAGAAGATTATCCTTTCGGATAACCTTCTTGAGTCCAGAATTCTTCAAAAATTTCAAAGAAATCATCAATGTCACTTTCATCAATTGCGCCAATCGCTGAAATCCTAAATGTTTTAGGAATTCCTGTTGCGGCTGGGAAGAGTGTAAAACCTCGCTCATAACAATAATCATGTAATTTCATGAAGTCAAAATCAAACCAATCAGGATAATGAATTGAGACAACAACATGTCCTTGTTTATCATCATCAATAACTTCTTTAAAATCATATGGTTTAAGTTTTCTCTGAATATATCGATACAAACTAGAGGTTCTTTCGTATCGATTCTCTATCCCCTCTTCAAGCAATTCATTTAATCCTTGTAGCGAGGCATAGACAGTTTGAACTGGTGCTGTAAATCTCATTTCTCCACGACGTTTAAAGCCTTCGTATTGTCCATATAAATTAGAATAATAATTCCGTACCGGATAATTCGCACTTTCTTCAATTAAATCTTTTGGTGCAATCACAAATGACAGACCACTTGGTGCATAAAGGCCTTTTTGAGTTCCTGAGAAGATAACATCTACATGTCCTGTGCTTAAATCAATTGGGATTAGTCCATAACTAGAAATGCAATCAGCAATCACAATGGCTCCATATTTATGGGCAATTTCACCGACTTTTTCTATTGGATTTAGTAAGCCTGTCCCTGTTTCTTGGTGTGTTAAATAGACAACTCCTATATCATCATTTTCTTTTAAATATTGCTCAATAACTTCTAAATCAGGGTTTTGAGTTGGGTCTACTTTATATAGAATAAAAGGTAATTTAAACACCTCTAGAATCTTCGTTGTTTTAGCAGAATATGTCCCGTTTTCAATCATTAATACTTTCTTATTTTCTGGTAAAAGCGACACCACCGCAATCTCTTGGCAAAGAGTTCCAGACCCTGAAAACAACACAGAATCATGAGTGCTGAAATCCACTTTACATACTTCTAATGACTTTTGTCTAAATTCAGTTAGGACATCAATAAATTCCTGTTCTTTTGCGCACATGTCTTCGCCAATTTGAGCTTGACGAATAGTTTCAGTCATATTGACTGGACCTGGGTTTAGTAATACCATTCGTTGTTTCTTCATTATCAATTTCTCCTACTAATAGTGTAGTAAGTTTCGAGAAAAAAGACAAGCCTAAAATCAAAGAAGTTTTTATATTAAAAAACCCAGCTTATTCAGCTGGGTTAATCCATAATTGTATTTGTTTTTGGATTTCTTCAAATGACTCAAAACTATCTGAATCAAAGGTATAGACAGGAACTTTGGCCTTATTTTGAACGTTCATTTGAGCTTGTTTCAATTGAGAATAACTAAGCTTTTTGCTTTTGCTTAAGGCAATCGCTGTGGCTAGTTTCTTCTCTTTGGCGAGCTCTAACATCATCCAATCATCATCACTTATCTCACGACGGCTGTCCATGATTAGAATCATTCCTTTTAGGTTGTCACGTTTTGAAAAATAGTGTTCCATCAAAGTTGCATACATAGTTTGTTCTTTGGTTGAACGTTTTGCGTAACCATAGCCTGGAACATCCACCATCATTAACTGATCATTGATTTCATAAAAGTTAACTAATCGTGTTTTCCCTGGTGTTTTCCCAACATATGCTAGATTCTTTCGATTGTTGAGTCCATTAATTAAGGTCGATTTACCAACATTCGACTTACCCACAAAGACTACTTCTTGATGGTCTGTCTCTGGAAATTGACTAGGACTTGCCGCTGAAATAACTAAGTGTGCCATTACTGTTCTAGTGCTGCCTTTAAGACTTGGTCAATGCGCTCAACTGTAATGAAGTTAATCTTCTCTTTCACACTTGCTGGGACATCTTCTAAATCTTTCTCGTTTTGTTTTGGAATGATCACAGTTTCAATACCTACTCTATGGGCTGCTAAAGATTTCTCTTTCAGACCCCCAATTGGTAGAACATTTCCACGAAGTGTCACTTCACCTGTCATCGCTAAGTTGCTTTCAACTTTTTTATCAGTTAATGCTGAAACAATTGCGGTTGTTAAAGTTACACCAGCACTTGGTCCATCCTTAGGAATTGCGCCTTCAGGCACGTGGATGTGCATATCATGAGTTTCCATGAATTTAGGATCAATCTTGAAGTCTAGGGCATGGCTCTTTACATATCCTAAAGCAATTTCAGCTGATTCTTTCATCACATCACCTAAGCGTCCAGTAAGAATTAAGCGTCCTTTACCTTCAAAAGTAGTGACTTCAATTGGCAATACATCGCCACCAAATTGAGTATAAGCTAATCCGGTAACTAAACCGACTTGGTTTTCTTTTTCCTTCTTACCATATTCAAATTTCTCACGACCTAACATGTCAAGGACACGCTTTTTACTAATAGTCGTAGATTTCTTATCGGATGTTAGAAGTTCAAGGACTGCTTTACGAGCTAATGAGGCAATCATTCTTTCTAATTGACGAACCCCTGCTTCACGAGTGTAATGTCTAATAATATAAAGGATAATATCATCTTTAATTCTGAATTGCGATGCTTTTAATCCATTTTGGCCTAATTGTTTCGAGACTAAATGACGCTTAGCAATTTCAACTTTTTCTTGTTCAGTATATGAAGACAGTTCAATGATTTCTAGTCGGTCACGTAAAGCTTCAGGAATATCTTCAAGATAGTTTGCTGTCGCAATAAACATAACTTTACTTAAATCATAAGGTTCTTCTAAATAGTGATCTGAGAACATATAGTTTTGTTCAGGATCTAAAACTTCAAGCATTGCTGAAGCTGGGTCACCTCTAAAGTCACTTGCCATTTTATCTAATTCATCAATTAAGAAGACTGGGTTAATTACGCCAGCTTTCTTCATTCCTTGAATAAAACGTCCTGGTAATGCACCTAAATAAGTACGTCTATGTCCTCTTATCTCTGCTTCATCGCGCACCCCACCTAAACTTGCTTTAACAAATCTACGGTCTAATGCTCTTGCGATTGATTTAGCGAGTGACGTCTTACCAACTCCTGGAGGACCTACTAAACATAGGATTGGTGCTTTAAGTGATTTAGTCTGTTGTTTGACCGCGAGGTATTCCATAATACGGTCTTTTACCTTGTCTAATCCGAAGTGGTCTTCGTCTAAGACTTTACGGACTGCTGTTAGATCTTCATTGTCTTGAGATTCTTGATACCATGGTGTTTTTAGTAACCAATCTAAATAGTTACGAATAACTCCTGATTCTCCTGCTGCTTGTGGCAACATTTCATAACGATGAAGTTCATCAAGTGCTTTTTCTTTAATATTTTCAGGATAAGGATTGTTTTCAATCATTTCGCGAAGATCTTCAACATCGTCGCCGGTTGATGCAACATCACCTAGTTCCTCTTTAATAGCACGCATTTTCTCTCTTAAGTAATACTCACGTTGACTTTCTTCAACACGTTCTCTGACTTTTTCATTGATTTCATTTTCAATGTTTGACAGTTGTTTTTCTGTGTTTAAGTCAGCAATAATCATGAGCATTCTTTCATTCACATCAAGCTGCTCTAAAAGTGCTTGTTTCTTATGGAATGGTAGTGGAAAAAATTGAGCAAATTGGTCAGCCAGCTGTGGTGCTTGAACACCCTTAGCCATTTGTGTAATGACTTCAGATGGGAAGTTAGCATTATGAGCGGCTATATTTTCAAGTTCACGAGTAATTCTGCGAACTAAGGCCATTTCTTCCATTTCATTGCCTTGGCGGTCAATGAGTGGTAGAACCTTTGCGTACATCATTCGTGAATCTTCAGTTAGTTCCATTAATTGAGCACGCTCAAGACCAGAGAATGTGACGCGCATAAAGCCATCTTTTTTGCGGACACGCTTCACTTGAGCAAGTGTTCCTACTGTATATAAATCCGATTCTGTTGGATCATCTATCATTATATCCCTTTGAGAGACGAGCCAAACATGCCCATTGTAAAATGACTGGGCTTCTTCTATCGCATTCATGCTCTTAGGACGACCGACTTCGATCATAATGTCTTGTTTAGGGAAAACAATGACCCCTCGAGTTGCGATTACAGGTACATTTATTTCTATTTTTTTACTCATAGTGGCTCCTTTCGTTAGAGTACTATACTATCGAGATAACAACAAATCGACTGCTTTCTTAAGTTTTACATCATGGGCAATGTCTTCTTTAGCTGCCATTGCTTTAACTTGTTCAAGTTCAATTTGATATGTTTCACTGATATTCTTATATTCGTTTTCGACATCTTCATCAGTTGCTTCTAAGCCTTCTTGCTTAGCAACCTCTTCCATGACAAGACGATATAGGACACGCTTTTGAGCGTCTGGTGTAATTTGTGCCATCACATCTTCATCAGTTTGGCCTAAGATTTGTTTGTATAAATCAAAGTTTAAACCTTGTTGAGAAAGTTGTTGTTGGAATTCTGACAATAAGACTTGAGATTCATTATCAATCATGACTTGTGGAATATCGACTTCAGCAAATTCGATTACTTTTTCTATTAATTTATTTTCACCAGCTTCTTTAGCAGCATTTTGTTTTTCAACTAAAAGTTTTTCTTTGACACTTTCTTTTAATTGTTCTAATGTTTCGACTTCTTCTTCGTCTACTTCTTTTGCGAATTCATCGTTAAGTTCTGGTAGGACTTTTTCACGAATCTCATGAACAGTTGTCTTAAATACAACTTCTTGCCCTTTTAAATCTTCAGCCGGATAATCTTCTGGGAATGTAAGATTTAAATCTTTTGACTCTCCTGAAGCAACTCCGATTAATTGTTCTTCAAAACCTGGGATAAATGAGTTTGAACCAATTTCAAGCTCAGCATTTTCTGCTGACCCACCTTCAAATTGTTCTTCACCTTTAAATCCAGTGTAATCAAGAACCACTTTATTACCTTCTTCTATTACACCTTCTTCTTTTAGAACCCATTGTGCCATATCTTCTTGAAGATGTTCAATTTGATGATCTACTTCATCGTCTGTGACTTCGACTTCTTCAATTTCGACTTTAAGGTCTTTATATTGAGCGTCTAGTGTCACTTCTGGATATGGTTCTAAAACAAATTCAATCGTCATTTCATCATTTGTGAGTGATTTGACGTCTACTTCTGGTTGAGCCACTGAGACTACTTGTTCAGTGTCTAATCCATAGGTATACATATCTTGAATGGCTTCATTGACTGCGTCCATCATAATTGCTTGTTGTGATATTTGTTTGCGTAACATTGCTTCTGGAGCTTTCCCTTTTCTGAATCCTGGGACAGTTTCATCCTTTGCAAGTTTTTTAAATGCTTTTTCTTGAGCTTCTTGCCAAGCCTCTCCATCAATTGTTACGGTTAGTGTTTTTTCTTCCTTTTGCCATGTTGATTTCATGATTTTCCTCCTAAGTCTGCCTCATTATACCATATCTGTTAGCACTGTCAATTAAAGAGTGCTAAACAAGGTCGGACAGCGTTCTTCTTTTATATTTTGTTCAACTGTAAAATTATACCATTCTGAGTCGCGATTTAATAGTCTCAAGCCTTCTTTAAAGATGCTATAAGCCAACATTTCACCCTCTAATTCGTCATAAGAATTTGGTAACGCTTCAATAACTTCACCAATCAGTAATTGTTGGACTAATTCATTAAGACTTGGCTCTTTGAATGTAATCTCAGATAGCTTTTGACTAGCTATTTGATAGCCATCTGTTTCTATTGGATGTTCAATGTAGATAGGGTTGACTTCATAGTCTAGCCCAAACTTATTAAACTTGAAGGTTGTGTCGATTTCTTGATTTATACATTCTAGTAAAATAAATGATTGAACCAAACGGTCTGGATGATGTTCTAACAGTTTTTGAATATCATCGATATAATTCCTTAAATTAATGTCTTTGAGTCCTAACAAAGCTGACTCAACTTTTATTGGGTCAATGTCAAAGAGCCATTGACTAATTACTTCAAAACTTAAAGCATATGCTGGATTTTGATCGAGTTGTGTTAAACATTCTTTATGCCATTCTTCTAGTTTTTCTTGTAAATCTTGTGGAATATACGGCATTGATAGTTCGCTTTCGATGAGTTCTAGTGCATCTTGATAGTTTTGTGAGTCCATATTCTCTTTGATTTTTTGTTCTATTTCTTGATAATAATTCATACTGAATTCCTTTCATAGCTAACTAGGCTGATAAAAGCAACAATTATTAGGACTAGGGCTAAGACAAATGGTCCACTTGGGTATACACCATAAATAAATCCAGCTAAGAGTGATCCAATAATGGCTGCGAGTGATTTAATCGCGTTATAGAAACCCATTAAGTGGTTGACTGCGGCAGCGTCCTCAGAAAGTAGTGAGACTGAGGTTTGTTGTAGGGGTTGAATAATCGAGAATGCTCCTAAAACAAGGAGTGATAGACCTAAGAATACGAACTCATGCGAATTAAAGATTATCACCATAATAACCATACTAGCAAAGAGCGTTATCGACATCATTGATTTTGTTATTTTAGTCTTATTGAGTAAATAATAAGTTAGCGTTAAGTTACTAATGAGTGTAAAGACTCCGATGATGGCCTTCAAAATACCATTAGCACTTGGGGGATAATTCAGCATGTCTCGAATGTAGTAATTAAAACTATTATCAAAAACAATATTGGCCATCCACGCAAAGAAAATACTGACAAAAACAAGTTTTCCTAGAGAGTCTAAATGATTAATCGAATACTTCATTGACTTAAATGGGTTTATCCTTTTTACACCGTTAGAGATGATTTCATTTTGAGTAATACTAAGAAACACATAATTAACCACTCCTAAGATAATTAAAGAAATGATTTGAAGAATAAATGGATAATACAAATTGATATCTCCAATTAATCCACCTATTAGATACCCTCCTGTTGAAGCAACAATCATGGAGATGGAGTAATTGGCCAAATTTTTACCCCGAGTTTCTAGAGTGCTTTGGTTAACTATAAAATTCATCTGACCTACCAAAAAACCTCCTGAAAATGCTCCTGCTAAAAGACGACCTAAAATAATTTGCCACTGAGTTGTAGCCATCATAAAAACTATTTGAGCTAGCGCATAACCAACGAGTGAGATAAGAAGAATGTGGCTCATTTTCATCTTATTGCTGGCATCGCCCCAATAAAACGAAGAGATAAACATCATTAAGTTCATTGACGCATAAGCAACCCCAAACATATAATCGTTTAGTTCAAGGTGATGAATAAAGGCGGGTGTCACTGGATGGACCATATTATTAAAAACGGATTGTATCGCTGCTAATAATATAAACAATATCACAGTATTCTTCTTTAGAAATCTCATGCTTCCCTCATCTATCTAAAAACCCACAAATCATGTGGGTTTACTACACTTAAATTATAAAACAACTAGCTTTAATGTCAATTAAAGCTATTGTCTACGAATAAGATAGAACAAGACATTACTTAAGAAACTTTCAAATGAAACCACTCTCACCCCATGTAATGTGATACGCTTGTGTGAAAGTCTAATGACGAGTATTTGCTTTAAGATAGGATAGTAAATGGTGTCAACTTTCTACCAACCCTTTTCAGAGTTAAATTACACTATTCTTATTTCATATCTGTTGGGCTTAACACTATCATGAACTCTCCATTACTTCCGATATCATCATGAATTCTTCGGAGAACAAAAAAACATATGGTCCATTTTTCAACTGAAATTCGTCGAAAGAGTTTCTAAATAAACCACATTTTGATTGTGCGAATGTATGAAAATAGTTAGTCTTTATCACAAAAATAAGAGACTGACGACAAATCAATCTCTTGGATTCTAAAATATTCTTTAAGTTTTGTTACCTGTGATTCAATTTTGAGTCAGTTTAAGTGTTCTCTGGTTGAGACTCTTGCTAATGCTGCTATCGTAGTAATCCTACTCTTTTCAATGAAGATCTTAATACAATAAAGGGATGTACGATACTTAAATATCATATAAAATGAATTAAACGATAAATCCTGAACCGAAAGTGAATAGTCACTTTAAAAATAAAGAAAGATTAGAACCTGTTATTTGAAGAACGCAAAACAAACAATTAACTGATAGATCTAAACCTTACTGATTTTTATTATTTATTAACAAAGGGAGTAGCTATAATATTTATGCAAAAAAATGTTACTAAAACAGAGACTTTCTGTTATGATAATTTCACTATAAGTGTCCAATAAAAACCGTAAATGATTCTAAACAAATGAGGGGAGAAAAATACTAATCTCATATTCATTAAGATATAGGATAACGCGAACTGCTTGTCTTAAAATCAAAAGTTCCAGCTCCTCCAAGATAAATATAAAAGTGGGTACTCAATTGAATACCCACTTTTGTGGATTAAGGACATACATCCTTATAATATTACAGAACTGTAGCGTTCTTTAATTAAACAATGGCGTCCCCTGAGAGATTCGAACTCCCGACCCTGGGCTTAGAAGGCTCATGCTCTATCCAGCTGAGCTAAGGGGACAATTGCTTGATTATTGTATCAAACAAAACTCGAAATGACAAGCTAATAATCTATTCTTCGCACTCTTACTTTAGAGTAGTCATTATCATCAACCTCAACCACCGCATAACAAGGTTGAGAAGCATCCCGATTATACCGTAATGAACCTGGATTTAGCAAATGAATTCCATCAATAATTTCATGAGTATAAATATGAGTATGACCAAAACAAACCATCTGACATCCATTTGCTTTAGCAGCTTCAATTAATCGTTCAGTTCTTTTGAAATATGAAACTAAATGAGAATGGGTCACATAAATCTTAAATCCATTTAGATTGATAATCCGAGAGTTTGGTAAATCCGCATAATAATCATTATTACCAGCCACACTAGCCCACCCTGAAAGTTCTCTTAACGTCATTTCAGAATCTCCACAGTGGATATAAGCATCGTAATCACGATGCATTTTTCGAACCATTTCCAGTTTATCCTTTAATCCATGATTGTCACTCGTCACAACAAACTTCATAGAACAATCTCCTCTACTGCGACATCATCATTAAACAATGTTTTAATCTGGTGAGCAAAGCGTTTTGCATCTAAAGTCGTAAACACCTTAGAAGTTCCTAATGGTAATTCACTAATCTTATTAAAGTACTCAATACTGCCCTCAAGTGCATCGACTTGATTAGCATTTGTTATTTTTTCAATATTTTTCTTAATTAAAGGATAATGGGTACAGCCTAAAACAATCGTATCAACCTTGCTCTTATCCGATAAATACTCTTCAAGAACCTCATCAATATCACTATCATTAGCCAACCCTTCAATTAAATCAACTAACTTAGGAGTCGCAACTTCATTGATCCATGCATTTTTATGTGATTTACTCAATGCTTTAGAATAAGCTTTCTGATTAATCGTTGCGGTTGTCGCAATCACTAAAATCCGCTTAGCAGAATCTTTAATCTGACTAATCGTTAAATCAATAATACTAATCAGTTCTACCTCAGGAAATTCATCTCTCATTTCTTTTAGGACACTCGCACTTAATGTATTACAAGCAATTAAGATTAATGAAATTCCCATCTTATGAAACCGATCAATCAATTTATTAGCTATTTCAGATAACTCCTCTTTAGACTTGTCACCAAAAGGAGCATTCGCCTGATCAGCAATTAAAACAAAGCTCACCTCAGGAAATTCTCTAGTTAATGTATGATAAAAACTGTAACCACCTAAACCAGAATCGATTATTCCAATTGATTTAGTCTTCATCAGTCTGCCCTCCATGTAATTGATTATAAACTAGTTCACCGGTTTTTTCTCCAAGAACTAATATTAATTCATCCAAACTAGCTTCTTTAATTTTCTTAAGAGATCCAAAATGTTTCATCAATTGTTGTTTTCGCTTAGGACCCACACCCTTAATATCATCTAAAATTGACCTAGTCATTGACTTTAAACGGCGCTGGCGATGATAGCTAATCGCAAATCGATGCACCTCATCCTGCATAAATGCCAACATTAAATACAGCTCACTCCGCTTATCCAACTCAATTGTTTGACCATTAAGTAAGTAGATACCACTCGTATTATGATGTTCATCCTTCACTAAACCGATAACTGGTATCTCAAAATCTAGTGACTCAAGTGTTTGTTTAACACCATGTACTTGGTTTTTTCCACCATCAACAATCAACACATCAGACGCTTTTTCTTCCTGTTTTAAAATTCTTAAGTAACGACGATAAACCATCTCTTGTAATGACGCAACATCATTATTATTTTGATGGAGTTTATATTTACGATAACTTTTCTTATCAGGCACACCATGCTCAAAAACAACACAAGCTCCAACGCTATCAGACCCTGAAGTATGCGAAACATCAATAACCTCAATTCGCTGTATATCAGTATCTAACATTTCCGACAGAGTTTTGGTCGAAATCGTCTTAATATCATCCTGAGCTTTCAGTTTCTCAAAACGCGCATGTATTTGTTGAGACGCATTTTTCTTTGCCATCTCTAATAGTTTTCGCTTTTGTCCTCTAACAAAAGTTCGAGCAGTTGTATCTAGTGTTTCTGACAACAAATCAGCATCCATATCCTTAGGAATAACAACTAAACCAGGAACTGGATTATTTTGATAATACTCAACAATAAAACTCGTCATGGCCTCATGCTCATCCACCATAATAGGTTGAAGAATCATATTCTTCTGAAGCATTTGACCTTTTCGAAAGAACAACCCAACACCACATAGATAACCTTTATCAACAACATAGTTAAAGACATCGAAGTCTGATTTATCCGATGTTTGAACACTCTGTTTAGATGTTATATATTTCAGTGCTTCGATTTGTGTCTTTGTTGTTTGAGCCTTCTCAAACTCTAAATTATTCGCTTGTTGATGCATTTGTTCAGTCAACATCGATGTCACTTCACCAATATTCCCAGATAAAATATCACGAATATTGTTTCTCATCTTTGTCACAACTTCCTCATCCATCTCTTCTTCACACGGAGCTAAACATTGTCCCAGATGAAAATACAAGCATTTTTCCTTCTTTAAAGGGAAACATTTACGGGTCGGAAAAATCTCATTTAAAATCTTTACCGCCTGATGGGCAGCTGTAGCATCAGGATAAGGCCCATAGTAATAGGAGTCCTTGCTATGTTTCTTCTCGCGAACAACTCGTAAAAATGGTAATGAGGTTTTATTTAATTTAATGTATGGATACGATTTATCATCCATAAACAAAATATTATAACGAGGTTTATGTTTTTTAATTAAATTTATTTCTAGTATTAGTGCTTCACGCTCTGTTGAGGTTATGATAATATCAAAATCATCAACCAAGCTCACCATTTTAGAGGTTTTTGTATCATGTGCCCCTGTAAAATATGAACTCACTCGATTCTTTAATTTTTTAGCCTTACCAATATATATAATTTTACCCGCTTTATTCTTCATCAAATAACAACCTGGTTGAAGCGGAAGTGTACTTAATTTTTGATTTATTTTTTCTCTATTCATCGAAATTCTATGACAGTGGCTCCATGACCACCCTCTTTTTCACCACCTAAACGATAGGACTTAACTTGTTTGTGTTGTTTTAAAGCCTCATGCACAGCCTGTCTTAAAGCACCTGTCCCATGACCATGAATAACACGGCCAAATGGTACATTATTTAAGACACTCGAATCAATATAACTACTCAATTCAATCAAAGCTTCATCAACCCGCATGCCAATTAAATTACACTCAACCTTAAAAGGGGTCGTCGATGTTACTGACACAGAAGCCTTAGGCTTTCTTTTTGGTTTCTTTGTTTTAACAGCCTCATGATATCTAAGTTGATTTAATTTAGCTCTCATCGCTAATCCATTCACATCAACAAAGGCTTCTTTTTTTTCAATCTTCGTAATACGACCAATTTGTTGAGACGAAAGAATACGAACCATATCCCCCTCTTTAAGCTCACGATCAATAAACTCTTCTTTTTCAATCGGTTTTATGCTTAAGTCTTGGATTTGAGCTAAAGCATCAATATTCTCATGGATAACTGGATTGTCTCTCATATGAGAAAGGATTTGTTTCGCCTGCGCAATACTCTTTCTCAATTGTTGTTCTTGTTTATTCTCAAACGTCTTTAGAATCGACTCCTTGTCTTTGTCTAAACGTTCTAATTTCTTATTTAATGTTTCTTGATTTTTCTCTAGCTCTTCTTTTTGAGCTTTAATTTCATCAGTCAATAAACGTTGTTGCGCAATCTCTTGTTCTAGCTTTTCAATCAGCTGTTCCTGCTGGGACACTGATTGTTGTTTAATATCAATAGCACGATCAATGACATCAGACTTAACTTCTAATTTACGAGCAATGTCCAATGCATAAGACTGACCCGCCAATCCTTCAATATATCGATAAGTAGGCTGAAGATTATCCAAATCAAACTCCACCGAAGAACTTAATATTTCGTCATGATTCTTGGCAAATACTTTTAAACGATTAAAGTGTGTTGTAATAACACCCATACATCCTAATTCATGACAATACTCTAAAATAGCTTGGGCTAAAGATTCTCCCTCAATCGGATCAGTTCCTGAGCCTAATTCATCAAGCAGTATTAGTGAATCTTTTGTTGCTAAGTCAAGCACCTTCTTTAAGTTTGTTAAATGTCCAGAGAACGTTGAAAGAGACATTTGAATACTCTGTTGGTCTCCAATATCGACAAATAGATTATCAATTAATGGCACAACTGCTTCATCAGCTAAAATCGGCGCACCACATAAAGTTAAATACACAGACACACCAATCGTCTTTAAACCAACTGTTTTACCACCTGTATTAGGACCTGTAATTAATATCATTCGATGCGGTGAGACGCAACGATAGTCATTCGCAACAACTGTTTCTTGATCTAATAATGGGTGACGAGCCTTAGTCAGAACTAAATCAGACTCACTTAAACTTGCGACTGTGCCCTCTAAATCTTTAGCCCATGAAGCCATTGAAAACAGTGCATCCAGTAATCCAACAGAATGAACACTGGCCATGAGTTGGTCACCAATGATGCCAACTTGTTGAGACAATTCTTTACAAATGCGATGAATCTCTTGATGCTCTTCGATCTGAAGATTTTGTTTCTCATTGTTTAAATCAATCAAAAATTGAGGCTCAATATATGTTGTCTGACCACTAGCGCTCTGATCATGAATCAGTCCGCTAAATCTATTCTTATGGGTCGTTTGAATTGGTAAGACTCTACGATCTGCTTTAATCGTTGAATACTGTTCACTCAATACATCTGAATGTTTACTCATAAAGTCATTAATCGCTTTATCAATCCTTGAATTCATGCCCGCTAAGGCACGTCTAATCCGTTTTAACTCAGGACTTGCATCATCATATACTTCAAAGTCAACAGAGAAACAACGATCTATTTCTTTGTTAAGTTGTTTTTCAACAAATAATGATTCAAATAAATCTGCTATTTCATCCATTTCAACTAAACGGTTTTTATAATATTCAACCAGTGAATTTTGACCATGAAGAAAACGACTCACTGCAACTAGTTCTTCAATACTAAGAATCCCACCTTTTAATGCTAACTCACTGGCATCAGTGATATCACTTAAGCCATAAAATGTAGGAGACGACTGTTTGATTGTCGCCTGAAGTGCTTCAGCCTGTCTTTTTAACTGTCTTCTTAAGACTAAAACGGAAGAAATGAGGTCTAATTGATTGAGCTCATCCCTTCCCATTGACGTTTTACTATACGCTAGAAATTGATTCAGTATTTGATCAATTTCTAATTTTACTGCATTAGGTTTCATCTTAATCCTTCAATATACTCAGTAATTTGATCTTCACTTAATCCATAACTCTCTAAGATAGATTCTAAAGTTTGTGCTTCACTTGTATCCAACTCTTCACTACGAACAGCTTTTTGAGTCGTTATACTCTCATTAATATGATTTGCGAAACTGTCAATCATGCCACTTGTATTCTGAACATATTTTAAGTAACTCGCATCAATTAATGGTTGAGCATTTCTAAATATAGGAGTCACTAGAACAATTAGTAATAAATAAAGCTTGAAGTACGCAAGAATAAATCCAAAGAATAAACCAGCAATACGATTGACCGATTTAATAATTGGAATACTATCAACAAAGCTCATCGCCCATTCAATAATCATTGTCGCTAAATAAGCAACGATAAAAATCACAACAAACCATATTAATTTAGAGCCATGGTATTCAAGTGCATCCGTCACCACCTGAGCAATGGTAACATTTCGGTAGTTTTGTAATGGAAATACATTAGACATAGGTCCAGCTAAAAGGCTCGCTGCAATAAGCGCAATTAACATTCTAACTAAACTTATAATTCCTTTAATCAATCCCTTTTGGTAACCCGATACTAAAGAAAAAATAAATATGAGGGCTACCAATATATTGAGATAAAGTGCCCAAGATTCTTGTAAAGCAATCATATGGTCTCTCCTTTTACCTTGTATAATTGTAACCTTTTTCACTCTTATTTTCAATCTATGATACACTTTACACATGAAACTAAAAACCTTAACATTAACACCAACACAAATAGACACTCTACATCATCAGATGCAAGCCTATCCACTGCGTCAAATCGACCATGCTCATTTTCAAGCAAAACTCGATCATGGCACAATAACTGCCTATAAAAGCGGTAAAGTTGTCTTTGCAGGTGACGATGCTTTATTGTACGCACAACAATTTGAAAAAGCAGAAATATCTCAAGCAGGCTCAGATGAAGTTGGCACTGGTGATTACTTTGGCCCAGTTGTTGTTTGTGCTGCCTATGTTGAAGAAAAACAACTTGCTGCTCTAAAAGAGTTAAACATCATGGACTCAAAACAAATCAGTGATGCTCAAATTAAAGTCATTGCTCCTAAAATAATGAAACTACTTACCTATTCTGTATTGATTTTAGATAATGAAAAATATAATGAAGTTCATAAAAAGCTAAACATGAACGCTATAAAAGCCCAGCTTCATCAAAAAGCATACCAGCATTTAAGAGAAAAACTTGGTGGAAAACTACCTGATTTAGTCATTGTTGATGAGTTTACACCAGCTTCTAATTATTACAAATATCTTAATGATGATTATGGTATTAATCACATCACCTTTGAAACAAAGGCTGAAGATAAATATATTTCCGTGGCCTGTGCAGCCATTATTGCCCGCTATACTTTTTTACAAGCACTCACACAACTATCAGAGCACTATGAAATTAATTTTCCCAAAGGAGCAGGAGCTCAAGTTGATCAATTTGGCATTAGATTCGTTAACAAGTATTCACTTAAAGAATTAAATCGAGTCGCTAAAGTCCACTTTAAAAACACACAACGAATTAAAGAGAGTATAAACCCAAAATAAAACCACTTAATTTAGTGGTTTTTAATTGTTTTCAAGTATTTCAACATTAATTCTAACTTTTTCATTAAGTCTCACCGTTCGAACACCTGCTGCTTCTAGCATTTTACGAGAAGCCATGACTTCCTTGGTGTGATGATATTTATCATCTTCAAAGACAATCTCTGTTATTCCAGATTGAATAATAGCTTTTGTACACTCATTACAAGGAAACAACGAAACATAAATTCGACAATTCTCTAAGTTAACAGTTGAATTCAAAATCGCATTGAGCTCAGCATGGACGACATATGGATATTTCGTATCAAGAAACTCTCCCTCTCTTTCCCATGGAAAAACATCATCCTCACAGCCTTTTGGCAGGCCATTATAACCAATCCCAACAATTCTGTTATTTGGATTAACGATGCATGCCCCTACTTGAGTGCTTGGGTCTTTTGATCGAAAGCTCGACAAATGAGCAATTCCCATAAAATATTGGTCCCAACTTATAATCATTAGATTTCTCCTTCACCTTCAATTAAATAATAATAACTCAATCTTTCTTCTAAGTAATCGGCATAGAAATTAACCCCTAATTTACGCCATACTGAAATAACATCTAAATCACTTAAAACATAATAATTCTGAGGCCTTGGTCTATTAATCGCTAGATATCCACTAAATAATGTCGCTATAATTGACGCTATAATAACATTCTTTTTAAATGTTTGCCAAGTCGGTTTTCTTGAAATAATTATACCCGCAAAGACACCTGTCACAAATCCACCTAGATGGCCAAGCCATGAGATGTTTGGTAAGAAATTAATCATTAAGTTAATCCCAATTATCCATATCAATTGATTTCGAAGCATCGGTGCTTTAATTAATTGGCTCTCAAATAAATAGACAATTAATAATCCTAATAAACCATAGATTCCAGTCGATAAACCAACTGATAAAGCAGCCTGTGTATCCGCAATATAGACAAATAGATTCCCACCAATGACTGAAACCAGAAGGACCATAATGAATCGCTTCGTTCCATATACTTTCTCTAATAAAACTGAAATATTGTAAAGTGACAACATATTAAACAGTAAATGAGTCGGACTGGCATGAACAAACCCAGCCATTATAAATCGCAGGATTTCATATGCACCTTGAATAAATGGGACATAGATTCCACCTAAAGCAATCATATACGTCGTTGGTTCTTCAGCAATTGATGTTATAAACATTCCAAGTAAATACATGAGAATGTTAATCGCAATTACTATTAAGGCACCCTTTGAACCAGTGAACAGACGTTGTCTTTGTCTGGTCTTTCTATTTTTTAGGGCAGCTTGATTGATACGATTTACAGCCTGTTGTAAATCTTGTTGAACATCATTAATCAACCATGAAAGATTTTTAATGCTTGGAAAATGATTTAATACTTCCTGTGAGAATATATTCTCCTGAGATAGATTTATGATTTGATGATCAGGTCTTTCTTGGGTTTCATCAACAAAACTAAACGTTAATAAGTTTAGATCCCTTTTAATTCGATTAAGATTGTTTATAGACCTCACCATTTCACTCGCATTATCTTGGGTATCATTGACTGAATTAAGAATAATTTTGATAAATGGATAACGTGGATGTTTCGGTTGGGTTAATAAGATATTGCCTGTCTGAGCTTCGATTTGAACTAAATCAAAATTATAGTTCTCGCTAAATAAGGCTGCTAATCTAATAGCAATAATCTGATGAGTTTTATTCATTACGCAACTCCTCAAGTTTGTTAGTAAAACGTTGGCTTAAAGGAGCCTCAAATGTCATTAGCTTCTTAGTTTTTGGATGGATGAACTCCAATTGTTTGGCATGTAAATATTGGCCTGCTTCATCACTTTCTTTACGATGTCCGTAGACATAATCGCCTAAGACAGGATAATTCATATACTTGGCATGAACCCTAATTTGATGGGTTCGTCCTGTTTCAAGTTTTGCTTCTAACAGTGAATGATTCTTAAACGTCTCTAATAAACGAAAATGAGTCACTGCTTCTTTCGCATTGATATGGGTAACAGTCATTTGTTGGCGGTTATGTTTATCGCGACCTATAGGAGCATCAACTTTAGCGCTTTGATGTGGAAATACACCTGAGACAATAACCCAATACACACGCTTCATTGTTTTATCTTTCAATTGTTTGGCTAAGAAGACATATGCTTCATCATTCTTTGCGACAACTAATGCGCCGCTTGTATCCTTATCTAAGCGATGCACAATGCCTGGCCGATAAGCTTCATTACCAATTTCGGATAAAGATGTATACTCCAATAAACCATGGACAAGTGTTGGTTCTTTGCTGGTTGAGCTAGGATGGACAATTAAACCCTGTGGTTTATTTATAACCAATAGCGATGAATCTTCATAAATAATCTCTAAATCCATTTTTATGGGTTCTAAATCCAAAGGCTCTGCTTGTAGATGATGAATGGTGATAAGATCATCTTCATCAACGACATATGAAGGCTTTGTTTTTTCGTTATTCACTAAGATATCTCCTGCTTTAATCATAGCAGCAATTTTAGATCGAGAAAGATCACTGATACTAACACAAAAAACATCTAAACGTTGATTTGCATTGGATTCATCTATGACTACGTTTTTCATCAATTAACACCTCCACAATTAATAGGAATACCCCAACAACAAGTAAGGAGTCAGCAATGTTAAAGACGGGAAACATATAGCCAAATAAATTAAACGACAGAAAATCTCGGACATAATTAAATATTAATCGATCCGCAAAATTTCCAATTGTGCCAGCAATCATTAAGACTAAAGCAAAGTTTGCTAGTTTTGACTGTTTATCTTGAAGATACACATAAAGTAAGACAACACTGGCAACTAAGCTTACAAGTGTTAAAAATCCAACTTGGCCATCAAATAAAGACCAGGCAGCTCCAGTATTTCGAATATTCGTGAGCCAAAAGAAATTTGGTATTATTTCAACTTGTTGGTGTAAATTTATATTTGCTTCGATCCAGGATTTACTCAATAAATCAACTATAACGAGACCAAAGATTACAATTAATCCGACTATTTTTTCTTTTTTCATATGAGTATTATATCATAGCCTCCGCAGTAGTTGATTTTCTTGCTGGCGAGTAAATTGATTGTTATAAAGATTAAAGTACGTTCCTTCTAATTCTAATAATTGTTGATGGGTCCCTTGTTCAACAATTTGACCTTTATCGATGACTAAGATTCGATTAGCATTAACAATTGTTGATAAACGATGAGCCACCACGATCGCAGTTCGATCTTTTAATAATACTTCGATCGCTTTTAAGATACGATGTTCTGTTTGGGTATCAATTGAGGCTGTAGCTTCATCAAGAATAATGATTGATGGGTCCGCAATTAAGGCTCTAGCAAAGCTAATAAGTTGTTTTTGTCCTGATGATAAACGGGAACCACCCTCACCTACTTCACTTTCATAGCCTTTATCCATTTGCATGATGAATTCATGGGCATCGACCATTTTAGCTACTTTTATAATTTCATCTTCAGTAGCCTCTAGTTTACCAAATCTGATATTCTCAGCAATTGTTCCAGAGAATAAATGCGGTGCTTGTAAAACTACCCCCAGATTTGAATGAAGCCAACCTAAACTACGCTCTTTATAATCAATATCATCAATTAAAATCTGTCCTTTGGTTGGTTCATAAAAACGTGAAATAAGATTCGTTAATGTTGACTTCCCACTGCCTGTTTCTCCAACTAAAGCAATCGTTTGACCAGGCTCTACAACTAGGTTAAAATCATCCAAAATAATTTCAGCTGGATTGTAGTAAAAACCTACCTTATTAAATTCAATCTTACCAATTAATGGTTCATAATTCTCGGGTTTTGGCTCTAGAATAGTCCCATATTTCTCAATAACTTCTGGGGTATCAACAACTTGTATATCTTTATCTAGGAGTGACAATACTCTCTCAGCACTGGCTTGAGCCATTTGAAGTTCAGATAAAGTTGCTGCTATTTGTCGAATCGGCTGAAAGAATATATTTGCGTAAGAAATAAACAACATTAAAGTCCCCGCACTCATCACTCCGCCTAAGACTTGATTTCCACCATCTGCTAACAATAACGCAATTGAAATACTCGTAATGAAGGTGACAATTGGGCCATAGATTGAAGATAGAACACTCGCTTTAATTGATTTTCGATGCATTGAGCTTGTGAACTTATCGAATTGTTTAAAGTGGAGTATTTCTAAGCCCATTATTTTTGTTGTTTTAGCACCCATGATTCCTTCTGAAAATGCTGCTGTTATTTGAGAGTTTTTCTTTCTTACTTCTCGCCAATTTTTCAAAATCCTAGTTTGGAAATACCATGAAACGATTCCAATCAAAGGAATAATGATTATTGTCCAAAGTAACATTTTTAAATTGATACTCGCCATAACAATAATGACTCCAACCATAAGCGTGAGTCCCCAGATGACATCGACTAACCACCACGCAAAGACTTCTGAGAGGCGACCGATATCTGAAGTGACTCTTGTTACAATCCAACCGCTATTGGTAGTATCGTAATAAGAAAATGATTGGTTTTGTAGCTTGACCATGCTTCGTTGTCTTAAATCTGTGTTTAGATCCATTTCGATTTGGCCATTATTGTAGATAAATAGATAAACGGTATAAGCCTGAACAATAATCATAATAACATTAGCAACAATAAAATAGCCCAGTGTATCATAATTTTGTTCTCTAATGAATGTGTCTATAGCCCAACGATTGAGGACTGGAAAAAGGACGTCAATTAAGGCAACAATGCTCATGACGAAAAATGACTTATATAGTTTTTTGCGGTGCACCATTATTAATGACCACATGCGCTTCCATAAGGAGAGATTAACTTTCTCTATCTGAAAATCTTCTTCATACATATTGTTCTGCTCCCTCTTGAATTTTATAAATCTCTTGGTACAGTCCTGGCTTATCAATTAGTTCATCATGCGATCCTTCTTGAATAATTCGTCCTTCATCAAGCACCAAAATCTTGTCTGCATTCATAGCAGAGTTGACCCGATGCGTGATGATGATGGTAGTTGTTTTCTGTGCCATCTCATTAAGTTGCGCTCGAATATTGGCATCTGTTTGAGCATCAACCGCACTTAATGAATCATCAAAGATTAAAATAGGACATTCATTGATAATAACCCGAGCAATCGCAATTCTTTGTTTCTGACCTCCTGATAAAGTCACTCCGCGCTCACCAACCATTGTTTCGTATCCTTGATCAAATTCACTAATAACTTGATCAACACTTGCGATGCGGGCGGCCCATGATACTTTACTCATATCAGCCATTGGATTTGCGAGTCGAATATTTTCATAGATTGTTTTTGAGAATAAAAATGGTTCCTGAAGAACTAAGCCGACATGTTTTCTTAGATACCTTGATTGAATTTCCTTTAACTCAACCCCGTCTAAATAAATATGTCCATTGTAATCATAGAGCTTAGTCATCAAATGAACGAGGCTTGATTTACCTGACCCGGTTGGTCCCATAATAGCGACGGTTTGACCTTGATTAATTTCAAAGGTTAAATCCATGAGTACATCATTGTATCCATCTTCATAGTGAAAGCTTACTTCATCAAAAACAATATTACCCTTAATTTCTGGAGTTAAGCCCGTTTCAACGTCTTCTATAGGTGACTCTAGAATTTCTAAAAGTCGATCCATTGACACTGAAACCTTACCAAAGTCTGAAAGAATGCGACCGAGTTGACGGATTGGATACAGAATAAATGAAATATAGGAGACAAAAATAATAAATTCTCCAACAGTGATTAGATTATTATGGGCAAAATATAAACCAGCCAACATTGTAATCATAGATTGAACAAGTACGATAAGATCACTTATGCCCCAATATTGACCTAGTAATTTAATCATGTGGACGGTTTTGTCACGATGATCAATGTTTGCTTCTGTGAATTTCTCAAGTTCATATCGCTCTCTATTAAAGGCTTTGACGACTCGTGTGCCGTCTACATTTTCTTGTAAAACGGTCGTTAAAAAAGCTTCTGATTCATCGCTTGCTTTAAAGGCTACTTGCATTGACTTAAAAAAGAAATAAGCATACAAGATTAAAAAAGGGATTGATATTAATGATAATAAAGCAAGTTGAACATGAATTGAAAATAAAATAATGCCAGCGATGATTATCGTTAAAATACCAAAACTAAATTCTGAAATTTGATTTGCTAAAAAGCGTCTGATGGTATCTACATCGGATGTGACTCGTTGAATCATATCCCCTGTTTGGGTTTTCTGATGATACGAATACGGTAAATATTGCAGGTGATCATACAATTGATTTCGTAAATTTCTAGCAACCGTTTCAGAGGTGATGCCATTTGATTTGCCTCTAATAAATTGAGCAACTGCTGCAATTGACGCAAAGATGAGGACTAATACCCCAGCTAACCAAAGATTACTTCTAAAGGATTGAATACCACCGAATTTTTCAACAACAAAAGAAAGAATTGGATTGGTGACTGGCTCATTTTGAACTACATTATCTAAAACAAAACTTAAAATGATTGGATTGATTAAACCTGTGAAGACAACAATTGCTGTTGTAATAAACATTATGGGTAAGTAGATTTTTGAAGACCCCATTAATTTATATAGTATTTTTAATTTTTTCATACAATTCTGACTTTCTAATCAACATGTAGAATCGATGATCTGACTCTAAATCTTTTTAAAACTAATAAACTTACATATCCTGTAATTAATCCTGTTGGGATTGCTGTAAATAACATAAATGGCAGCCAATAAATCATTCCTAAGGTCCTGTTGATAAACATTAAGGCAAAAATTTGACCAACATTATGGAATAAGGCACTTGCGACACTGATCCCTACAGGAGACATTTTGGTTGTTTTTCTAAAGAGTATCATCGCAATGGATGATAACATAACACCACTAAATGATAACCAAAAACCAATTCCTGGGAATATCCCGCGAACCAATGAGGAAATTAAAACCCTCAATAGATTTAGCTGTAACATTTTTTTAGTGTCAAATATATAATATGCGATGAGCGCAATCGCGTTAGCTAAACCAAATTTTACTCCGGGAATACCGATTGGTACTGCCGGTTCTATGGAATGGATTAAGATTGCCATAGCAACCAACATTGTTAATAGTGTTAACTGACTTGTTTTTGATCGTAGTTTCATTGCGTTAAACTATCCACATCTGGTTCTTCCATTGTTGTTCTGGCGTTTTCAATTTGAACAACAACTCCATTTGGTAAACATATTAATGAAACATACGCTCTGTCAACCCATCCTTGTAGTGAACAAATATGAAGTGGACTTGTTTCAGTTAATATTCGAACTCTGTCATCTGCGATTTCTATAACGACATCACCCAGTGTTCCGGATATCGTCACATGCCTGTCTTCATGAAGTGAATAGCGACCGTATTCTTGGTCATCGACATAAATAACGGCTTGTAATTCATCAGATGTGATTGCTTCAAAAATGTGGTCAGAAAAGACATAAATCGCCAAGCTTAAGATAAATACAAAGACTACAAAAATTTTGTCACTTTTATTCATTCAAGTCCCTCCTCCTACATTTTGTCATTTATTTATTATATCAAAAAATGGAAGTAAATTATAACTTATTTAAGAAATCTAAGTTTTCGAACTCTTCTCTTTCAGCAATAGCAACGATTATATTGTTTTGTCTAAGTATTATTGAGCCATCGAGCTGAACACTCATGCTTGATTCGATGCTTTCTTTGACCCCTATTATGTTAATGCCAAAGTTTTTTCTTACATCAAGTTCTAAGAGAGTTTTATTTTCCCATCGCTTTGGTGTAACAAATTCGACAACACTGTAATGATCGTCTAAGTAAATAGTATCAATTATATTGTTTCTCATTAACTCACGAGCCATTTTCTCGCCCATTTCTTTTTCAGGCCGGACGACTTTATCAACACCAATTTTTTCTAATATGGTTAAATATGTTTTATTCTTTGCTTTTGCGATTACTTTTGGGACGCCTAATGCTTTCAAGTTTAAGCACGCTAAAAGTGTCGCTTCTAAATTAGAACCGGTTGCTACTATGCCAATGTCAGCATTTTCGATGCCTAGGCTTCTTAGGGCTTCAAGATTTGTTATATCTGCAACAGCTGCTGAGGTGACGTATTGATCAATGCGTTCAACATTTTCAATGTCTATATCCACGGCTATTACCTCGTTGTCGAATTCACTTAATGACTTACATATACTTGATCCAAAGACTCCTAGACCTAGTACAGCTATTACTTTTGGTTTCATGGTTTACTCCTATCCTATAAGTATACTTGCGCTTGAATACTGATTGTCGGTATGATGTGACTCATGCTGTTTTGTGAATGATAATAACATTGTCATTGGCCCGATTCGGCCTGTAAACATTAATACCATAAGTGTTATTAAGCTCCCAAGTGATAATGTTGGGGTTAAATTCATTGTAACGCCGACTGTGTTGAGTGCTGATACAACTTCAAATAAACTTGATAATAATGGAACATGCGGATCAAATATCAACAACATTAAAACACCTAGTACTAATGCAGCCATAAATGATACAAACACAATGGTTGCTTTTCTGAGTGCTTCAGTGCTGACTGTATGTTTGAATATGTTGACATTTCGGCCACCTCTAAATTCGACATAAACTAGCATGAATACCAAAGTCATTGTTGTTGTTTTTATGCCGCCTGCGGTTCCTCCTGGTGAACCCCCGATTAACATCGTTACTATATAAATAAAATTAGAGACAGGCTTTAATTGTGTATAATCGACTGTCGCAAATCCTGCGGTTCTCATTGTGACGGTTTGGAAGTATGAATGCATGAATTTATCCCAAAAACTCATTGAGCCCCAAGTTTCTGGATTAGTCCCTTCAATCATTATGCCTAATACTGTTCCAACTACAATAACAAAGAATGAAACAGTTAAAACTAAGCGGCTGTGAACTTTTAATTTTTTGAACAGCTTTACAAGTGAGTAAGATCCTTTTTTAATTAAGGAGGTGGCGTTTTGTTTAATGTCAAACCATACCCCAAAGCCTATGCCGCCTAATATAATTAAGGACGTTACTGTGAAGTTAATAATTGGGTTAAAGGCAAAGGATTGAAGCGAACTTGCGTTGTAATTGTCAAATCCTGCATTACAAAATGCTGATATGGATAGAAAAATAGAATTAAAAATCCCTTTTCCTAGCCCAAATTCAGGTATTAATACCACCATAAAGATGAGTGCCCCGATGGCTTCAAAGATAAATGTGTATTTTAAGATTGATAAGATGAATCCTTTAAAGCCTGCTTTACCTTCTTTATTGAGGGCTTCACTGACTGCCATTGTGTCTGAATATTTTAGTTTTAATCCAGCACGTAGCATAATGGATGAAATAATAGTCATTAAGCCCAGCCCACCTATTTGAATCATGAATAATAAAACTATTTGACCAAATAGAGTATAGGTTGAGAATATTGGCTGAGTAAAAAGACCTGTGACACAGACCGCTGAAACAGATATAAATAGATGGTCAATATAGTTAGCTTTTGAGCTTGCCAGCTGAGACATCGGCAAACTTAGTAAGACAGATCCTATAAAAATTGCCAGAAAGAAACTAAGTGCTATTTGCTTATTAATACTTAAGCCCTTTTTCATCATTTGTCCTCAATTTTTTATATAAATTAACTTTGAGTGCTTTTTGTTACAAAACCTACAGCTGTTGTATCGGCTTTTACATCGGCTGTTATGACGGCTCCTGCGCCAATTTTTACATTATCGCCTATTGAAATAGGTCCAATTAATTGGGCATGGGCACCAACTAAAACATTATTTCCTAATTGTGGATGTCGAACTCCTTCTGATGCTGTTCCTCCCAGTGTTACACCGTGATATATGATGCAGTCGTCCCCTATTTTTGAGGTTTCTCCTATTACAATCCCACTGCCGTGGTCCATAAATAATCTTCGACCGATTTGAGCACCAGGGTGAATCTCAATTTGTGTGAAAAAACGACCTAGTTGACAAATAAGGCGTGCTATGAAAAACAAACGCCATTTATAAAATTGGTGTGCTATTCGATAGAATCCTAGTGCATGGTACCCAGGGTATAGGAGAATGACTTCTAATAATGAACGTGCTGCGGGATCAATTTTCTTGATCCTTTTAGCTGTCTCAAACACCTAATTCCTCTAACTTTTTACTGATAAGATCTAGAACATAGGTCAAATCTTCCGGGCGTTTTTCAAAATCCAAATTATCGACATTGATTTTTAAGATTGGAGATATGGAATATTGATTGAAGAATGATGAATACTGATCATTTAGATTTTGCCAATATTCTCTTTCAACGATTTGTTCAAAGTCTAAGCCACGTTTGCGAATTCTGCGGATTGCTTCATCGACGCTGACTTCTAAGTAAATCATTAATTTTGGTGGAACTACATGTTCCAACATATTTTCCAATAATTCTTCGTATGTACTGTACTCTTCATCTTCCATTTCACCGTTTAAGTGTAGTAGTTTGGCGAAGATTGCGTCTCCGTATATTGAACGGTCTAGTACTGCTTTTTCAATTTTTGATGCTTCTTTAATATGTTTAAATCGCTTATTTAAAAAGAAGATCTGTAATGGGAATGAATATCTTTTTCTATCATAATAAAACTTCTCTAAAATAGGGTTGTCGAAAACGGGTTCTTCGAATGTTTCATATCCAAGCTTTTGAATATGCCTCATTAATGAGCTCTTTCCAACTCCTACTACTCCTTCGATAACTATCATATCTGCATGCTCCTTATCGTTAATGACACTTAGTAATTCTCCGTATGACTTCATATTAATCTTCCAATTTGAAAATCAAATCTTTAATCGTTTTTTGTAATTCTTTATTAACAATTTGATCAACTTGACCTTCATCGCTGGCTTTAGTTAATTCTGGATCGATTGCTAGGGATGCTAATAATTCAATATCATAATCTTGAATCAAGCTAGTTGTTCGTCCTTCTCCAAATGGATAAACCTTCTCATCACAGTGTGGGCATTTCATCCATGCCATATTTTCGATTAAGCCTAAAACTTTGATATTCATCTGTTCTGCCATTTTAACTGTTTTTGAGACAACCATTGAGACCAAATCTTGTGGTGTGGTTACAACAATGATTCCGTCGATTGGAAGAGATTGGAAGACTGTTAATGGTACATCGCCTGTTCCTGGAGGCGTATCTAAAAATAATATGTCTAGTTCTTGCCAAAGAACTTTTGTATAGAATTCTTTAACAGCGTTGGCAATCATTGGTCCTCGCCATACAATGGGTGTGTCGTCTGTTTCTAAGAGCATATTGGCAGAAATAATGGATATTCCTTCCTTTGATTGAATAGGAAGCATCCCTTCATCAGTGCCTCTTGCTTTTTCATGGATATTAAACATTTTTCCAATACTTGGGCCTGTGACATCAGCATCTAAAATACCGACTGAGAATCCACTCTGCATTGCGGCCGTGGCTAAGAGTCCGGTGACCATTGATTTACCAACACCGCCTTTACCTGATGCGACAGCAATAATATGCTTAATTTTTGTACTTTTATGAGGTCTTGCCCCAAACGGATTAAACCGTGTTTCTTCTTGTTTGCTCATATTTCTCCTATCCAAGACTTACATCTAAAATCATCATTACTACAAATCCTATCATAACACCGAGTGTGGCGTAGTGCGCTCCTGAAACACTTGAACTTTGTGCTTCTGGTATTAGCTCCTCAACCACAACATAAATCATCGCGCCGGCCGCAAATGCTAAACCATATGGAAGTAATTCAGTCATTTGAGTCACTAATATTGCGCCTAATACACCAGAAATTGGTTCCACTAAGCCGGATGCTTGTCCGTATAGGAAGGATTTCCAGCGGGAAAGACCTTCTCTTCTGAGTGGAATAGAAACAGCCGCTCCTTCTGGAAAATTCTGAAGACCGATTCCGATTGCGACAGACATGGCTCCAAAGATAATTGCTGGATCTTGATTAGTTGCGGCTGCCCCAAAGGCAACGCCTACTGCTAAGCCTTCTGGTATGTTATGTAGGGTTATTGATAAAACAAGCAGAATACTTCTTCTTAACTGAGTATCTATTCCTTCAGGTTCAGCATCCTTTGCGAAGTGAACATGTGGAATGAGTTTGTCTGCTATATATAAAAATAATCCTCCTAGGATAAAACCGATTGATGCAACGAGTGCTGGGTTTTTTGCTTGTTCTGCGGCCATGTTTATGGCTGGGTCTAGTAAGGACCAAAAACTGGCTGCTATCATTACTCCTGACGCAAAGCCCAGCATTGTATTTAAAACCTCATCTTTAATCTCTTTAAAGAAGAATACTAAACCTGCTCCCAAAGCTGTCATGAAGTATGTAAATAATGTACCAACCAAAGCCATTTGCCATGGTTGTAAGTTAAGAAACCAATCTAACATATTACACCTTCTTTCATTAAATAATTATAATCTATATTCATAAAAATACAATTAATATTAATACAGTTCTAGAACCTTTAATGCCTCATTTCTTTGGAATTCTTTTAGACTGTGAGGCTCTAATATTTTTAATTTACTTCCTTGCTCAAGAATGAATCGCTTCGCTCTGGCGATACTATAAAATTTGATTTCGAAATAATCACCTTCAACAATTTGGTGATCTGATAATCTGAATTCAAGTAGATATGTACTGTCTTTCAAATATCCCTTCAGTATCATTGGTTTCTCAATTTTAAATCCTGTATCATTTAAATACTGAGCTAAATTAAAATCTTTCGTTTTGATAAAGGTTTTGTCATTTATAATTATGTTTATAATTCTATCAAGTCTGAATACACGAACATCTTTATACCGTTGATAACCTATAACATACCAAGCATAATCAACTTGGAAAACTTCATATGGTTCATAATTATATTCTTTATTGTTTGAATATCTAATCGTAACAATGCTTTGGCTTTGAATTGCTTTTTGTAGCACCGCTATGGTTGCTTCTAGTTCATATGGATCAATTAATAACTCTTGTGTTTGGATTAAACTAATAGATGGAAATTGGGTAGGAATATTTGCTATTACTTTTTGATAAGCATTTTTGAATTTATGAGTGATGAATGGTAGCTGCAACTTTTTTAATGAGTTAAATGCTATCGCAAGTTCAGTTAGTTCTTCTGATGTTAAGTCACTAACAGGAAGAAAGGAATTGTTGGTGAGTTTGTAACCACCATATCTTCCTTTGATGACTAATATTCCATAGCCTGCAGTTTCTAACTGAACTCTTAATCGCTGGACCATCTTAAGTGATATTTCCAGTTGTTC
>LSQX01019251.1_pt1 | contig 49655 bp, 46 predicted proteins | sample 654561 | NCBI WGS metagenome assembly LSQX01 (sample SAMN04489861, study PRJNA283612) | anaerobic digester metagenome | isolation source: 4 biogas reactors fed with cattle manure at either 37C or 55C with and... | place: Denmark: Kongens Lyngby | collected 2014
AGCGAGCGTCACCCTACTCGATTTAGCGGGCAAAGGAGAGTTTTCGTGCAGGGGAGGGGCTTTACATGCGTTCCGGAAAGATTATGAGCGCTGTGGCATGTTGCCTTGGGGCGTTGCTTCTGGGCTCGATGCTCGTTTGGGCGCAAGAACCGGTGAGAATCAAGGTCATGTTGCGCGGCGACAGTCCTCAGCGCGAAGCGTTTGCCAAGGAGATCATTCCTGCCTATGAGGCCGCTCATCCGGGCATAAAGGCCGAGTGGGAACCTACGGCCTCGGGTTGGCAGCAGCGAATGGTGGTCAGCTACGCGGCCGGCGTGGCTCCCGATGTGACGGAGATGTTCAGCACGTTCAGCCAAGAGTGGGCCGAGGCGGGTATGTTGCTGGATCTTCGCCCGTATGTTCAGCGTGATCTGAGCGCTGCGGACATAAGGGACTTCTTCCCGCAGATCTGGAACGCCGGAGTGCTGTTTCACGGCCCGCGCAAAGGGATCATGTACGGTGTGCCGCGGTATGTGAATCTTATCGGTTCGGTAGCTTACAACGTGAACAAGCTGGAAGCCGCCGGTCTGGTGCCCATTGAGACCCTCGACGCTCAGGGCCGATGGAATTGGGAGTCCTTCAGAGAGTATCTGATCAAACTCACCCAGCGAACGGATGACGGACGTACCGTTCAGTGGGGGTTGTGTGCGCCGCCCGCTTCTCGCTGGATGAACATCCTTTTGGCCGGTGGCGGACGTCTGTTCAACTACCCGGATGATCCCTATGAGTTCATATTGAACCGGCCGGAGTCGATCTACGCTCTTGAGTATTGGCAGACGCTGTATGCTCTGGACAAGGTGATCGCCAATGCTTGGTGGACCACCTTTGAAAGAGGCGAGGCGGCCATAGACATGAGCGGATCCGAGGTCTATGGCAGCTGGAGTTCGGAAGTGATTGGCGATCGCTTCGAGTGGAATCTGGGACCGTTGCCCATGGGTCCTGCCGGACGCGGTGCCAGCAGCGCCAAAGATCAATACGGCATTATTGCCACGACCAAGCATCCCGATGAGGCCTGGGCCTTCGTCAAGTTCTGCATCTCGCCCGAGGGACAGCGAATCATGATGAGAAGTTCGGGCGTCATGCCCATGCGTTCGTCGTTACTGCGGGAGTTCGTGAGGATGTTCCCCGGCAAAAACGTGCAGTATATGGCGGATGTGGCGCCGCAAGCCTTCATCGATCAGAAGGCGGTGGCAGTGGAGGCCAAGCGGGTGATCTCTCTCATTGACAGTGCAGTCAATATCAGCGTCATCCAGAACCTCAAACCGGTGAGACAGGCCATTGAAGAGATCGTTCCGCAAATAGAGGCCATCATGAAAGAGGCACCACGCTGAGAGGAATCAGGCGATAGCACGGAATATCACAGGCGGCCCGTGAGGGCAGGCTGAGAAGGAGACAGGACATGTTCATAGATATCCATGTGCATACGCGCCGGATACCCGGTCCTCCCCGGCGCGGTAAACAGGCCTATGCCACACCCGAACAGCTGTTGGAAAGATACGATGCCATCGGTGTGGAAAGCGCAGTGCTGCTGCCCGGAGTAAATCCGGAGTGCTCATATGTGCCTCAGTCGAATCAGGAGATCCTGGAGATCTGCCGGATGTATCCTGGGCGGTTCATCCCCTTTTGCAATATAGATCCCCGGGCGATGACCAACTCACCCGATGCGCCGCTGGATGAACTGATGCTGTTCTATAAGGAACAGGGCTATAAAGGCATCGGCGAAGTCTGCGCCAACCTTCCTTTTGAGCATCCGTTGGTCAGGAATCTTTTCAAACATGCCGAGGCGGTGGGCTTTCCGCTCACGTTTCACATCGCTCCTCAAATAGGCGGCGCGTACGGTCTGTATGACGATCCCGGTTTGCCCCAGTTGGAAAAGAGCCTGCAGGATTTTCCGAACTTGCTCTTTTTGGGGCACTCCCAACCGTTTTGGGCAGAGATGGCTCCGTTGGAAAACGTCAAAGACCGCTACGGCTATCCCAAGTATCCCATCAGACAAGAGGGCAGGGTGCCGCAGCTGATGCGGCGCTATCCGAATCTGTTGGGTGATCTGTCCGCAGGTAGCGGATACAACGCGCTGGCGCGGGATGAAGAGTATGCCGTGCAATTCCTCAACGAGTTCCAGGACCGACTCTTTTTCGGCACCGACATATGTGCCCCGGATACTCCGACACCTTTGGTGGATTTCCTGTTGCGGTTGAGAGATGAGAAAAAGATCAGTGAGACCGTCTTCGAAAAAGTGGCCAGAGGCAATGCCAAAAGGCTTTTCGGATTGGAATAGGCGGGATTGACGTAGACGGCGGCTGCCACAAAAGGCAGCCGCTGGCTGTCAGTTTATTGGACTTCGTACATACCTCGGGCGTGCATGTAGTGGAAAATACCCTCTCCGTGTTGTTGCTCTTCTTGTTGGATGTGTTGCAGCGTCTGTCTCACCACGGGATTGGCCGACTCAAAGATGGCCGTATCGTATGCTCCTGAGATGTATTTCTCCGTGGTCAGGGCATCTTGACACAGTTGAGCATCGCTTTGACCGGTCAGGCCGGAGTATCCGCTCACCTGAGAGCCCGGCATGGACTGCCACTGTTGCTGTCCTCCTTGCCGGCTTTGCCCGCCCTGTTGACCTGATGACATGCTTGGCGCCTGGCCCTGGAGAAGCTGAGTGATGCTGTCATAGTGCTGCTTTTCGTGTTGTTCATATTCGCGAAACAGCTGCTGAAGCTGGGGATCTTGAGCTTGCTCGGCGTAGTTGGCGTATTTCGTGATACACAGCTCTTCATGGGAGAGCATGTCCTGAAGATACATCTGCTCTTTTTGTGTCAGTTGGACGTCCATCGCTATCACCTCGTTTTGAGGATGTGTGGATGGGACGTATCTTATCCAAGTTTTTGCTAAGCAGTGGAAGGAAACCATCCTTCTTTCCAGAGCGGACGGCGACGGCTGAAGCAGCTTTGAGCAGACCAGTTTTGTCTGTCGTCGGGGCGGCTACAGGATCACTCTCAGCGGTGAGGAATTCATGTGTCAGAAGCAGGGGCGTCGATGTTTTCTGGGGTTTGTTGCGGTTTTCAATGTGGCGGGTTACCGGGAAACAGCTGGGACGTCGACGCCTTCGTCTGCGGACCGGTGGGCATTGGCTGAGAGGCCATCGTAGGAAATGGCATTCACGGTGGCCGATGGGGGGACGGCACCGAGGACGACGACAAACCTCACGGGGTGTAAGATCGTCGCCTCTCAAGAAAGAGAGAGCGACTCGTTTCGGACCCTGTTGGCCTTGCCTCTGGCGGGGTTCGACATGCAGACGGCCTTTGCGACGGTTGGCGGAAAGCGATGGCAAGATGATCGCTGGCGAAGAGAGATCTTGGGGCCGGCATCCGGGCCGTGGAGCCGGTGTTTCGATCACCGAAATCCGATCCCCCATACGAGCGGGGCTTAGAAAAAGGTCACCCGCTCCGGGTGGTGGAATTCGGAGCGGGTGATCTTCGCTCTTCATTGGCGAGATGGATATCGCTTGTCAGTTGTTGGGACCGAAGGTTCGGGCCACTTCCTTCAGTTGCTCTATGATCGGGATCTTTTGCGGGCACTGCGGTTCGCAGGTGCCACACTCCTGACACTCTTCGGCTTTCGCCTCTCCCAACTTGTTGTATAGGGATCGGGCGTAGTCCGTCAGGCCCCAGACCCGATGGTAGTTCATGATCTTGAAGTTCTCCGGGATGTTGACGCCGTGAGGACAGGGCATGCAATACTCGCAGCCTGTGCAGTACAGATCAGCCAGCTCCTTGGTGCGCTTCAAGGTCTCTTCGATAGCCTCTTTTTCCTGGGGAGTCAGCGGCTCGGCAAGAGAGGCCACCCTGGCGTTTTCTTCGACCATCTCTATGGTGTTCATGCCCGATAGAGCGACGTTGACGTTGGGATTGGCGAAGACAAAACGCAGGGCCGTCTCCGGAGTGCTTCTGCTTCCTGAAGCTAAGCTCGTGATCACTTCCGAGGGATAGGCCAGACGTCCGCCGCCGACCGGACCCATGACGCATACGGCCATCCCCTTGGACGCGGCGTAGGCCATCATCTCCTCGTTTCGGCGATCCAGCAGGTTGTACTGGCACAACAGTGAGGTCATGACCCCGGAATCGATGATCTCTTTCATGACTTCAGGCCGGTCATGAAACGAGAAAGAACAGTGTTTGATCAGCCCTTCCTCTTTCGCCTTAGCCGCCTCTTCAAGCAGATCCAGGCCGAGGACTTTCTCCCGCCATGCCTCCTGATTGAGAGAGTGGAAGTGATAGAAGTCAATGTAATCGACGTCGAGTTTTCTTAGCTGCTCTTCTAGGAAGCGGCGGTAGTCACTTTTTTGGGAAACATGCCACATGGGGCATTTGGTGGAGACATAGACTCTGTCCCGCCAGCCCTTCAGAGATTTGCCTACCGCGATTTCACTCGTCCCGTTGCAGTAGCCGTAGGCCGTGTCAATATAGTTGACGCCGAGTTCAAACGCTCGGTGAATGATCTGCAAAGCCAGGTCATAGTCTACATGTTTACCGTCGTCGGTCATGGGCAAGCGCATGGCTCCGAATCCCAGACGCGACATCATGATGCCGGTGTTACCAAACGGTTTATACTGCACACTTGTCACCTCACCAGTTTGGTCAACGACTCAAGTAATAGACACTTCACTGCGAACCGAGCGGCTTCCTTCTTTTTTAGGCCGCGGCTTTTTGCCCGGCTGCTTGAAAGCATATGGGGAGGGACTGGAAAGACTATGTCGAAAGGACAACGTAGAGTTGTCTGAGATGCCGCACGTACATATGAGCGTGCTGCAGAGACTCCAATGTTAGAATGTTAGAATGGAGGTAGTCAGCTCATGCAGAAGTTCAGAGTGGGCATTATCGGTGTGGGCGGAATCGCCAACGGTAAACACATGCCGGCCCTGTCAAAGCTGGAAAACGTGGAAATGGTGGCCTTTTGTGACATCATCGAAGAGAGAGCTGTTAAGGGAGCGGAGAAGTACGGTACACCGGATGCCAAAGTGTACACTGACTATCGTGACCTGATCGCACGTGATGATATCGACGTAGTGCACATTTGTACACCTAACCTGTATCACGCCGAGATGACGGTGGCCGCGCTCGAGTCGGGTAAGCACGTCATGTGCGAGAAGCCCATGGCTATCAACTACGAGGGCGCCAAGGCCATGGTTGAGGCAGCTAAACGCACCGGTAAGAAGCTGACTATCGGTTATCAGAGCCGGCACCGCGCTGATTCCCAGTATCTGAAGAGCTATATCGACGACGGAGGTCTGGGCGAGATCTACTACGCCAAGGCGCTCGCTGTTCGTCGTCGGGCGGTTCCGACTTGGGGAGTCTTTCTTGATGAAGAGAAGCAGGGCGGCGGCCCGCTGATCGACATCGGTACGCACGCGCTCGACCTCACTTTGTGGTTCATGGACAATTACCGTTGGGAGTCGGTCATGGGGGTCAGCTACAAGAAGTTGAGCCAGCGTGAAAATGCGGCCAACGCCTGGGGCCCCTGGGATCCGAAGAAGTTCACGGTGGAAGACTCCGCATTCGGCTTCATCCGTTTCGAGAACGGTGCTTCCGTATTCCTCGAATCCAGCTGGGCTTTGAACACTCTGCACACCGCCGAGGCAGTCTGCATACTCTGCGGTACCGAGGGCGGAGCTGACTTCTCCGATGGACTGCGGATCAACGGTGAGAAGTACAGCCGTCTGTATACCATCAAGCCTGAGTTGAAGCTGGGCGGCGTCGCTTTCTACGAGGGACGTTCGGAGTCGCCCTCAGACATCGAGGCCCGACTGTTCTACGATGCCATTGCCAACGACACCGATCCGGTCGTGCTGCCTGAGCAGGCCGCAGTGGTCACTCAGATCCTCGAGGCGATCTACGAATCCGCAAAGACGGGCCAGCCTGTCTACAACCCCGAGCTCTAAACAAACAGCTGCATGGCGGTGGTCGGAGCACCTTCCACCGCCATTTGCTTCCATTTTAAGTAAAGGCCAACCTTGACCGAATGTCATCATATCAACTAGAATCAGCACTAGCTACGGGCCGTATCAGCCTGTATTTGTCGACTGGGGGTTTGGCCAGTGCGTAGACTCATTAAATGTGCCGTCGTTTTTTTGGCTGTCGTTTTATCGGTAGGCGGATTGATGCCTGCGGTTTACAGCGCTCAGGAGCAGGTGCGGGTGTTTGGGCCTCCCGGCTTTTCCGTTTTGCCCTTGATTTGGGCCCAGGAAACGGGGGCATTGCCCGGAGTTGATTTGAAAATCGAGTTGTCACCGGATCATCAGCGCTCGCTGAACCTGTTGGCCACGGATCAAGCTGATTTTCTCATTACGGGTCTCAACGTAGGGGCCAAGGCCTATACGAGGGGGATCGGCATACAGTTGGTCAACGTCAACACGTGGGCCATAGACTATGTCGTAGCTCGTGACCCTCAGATCAAAAGCTGGGCCGATCTCATTGGCAAGCGAGTCAGCTTGCCGCTGCAGGGAGGACCCTTGGACTTCCTCGTGCAGTATCTGGTGAGCCGTGAAGGCATAGATCCGGGCAAGATCGAGTTTGTCTACACTTCGGCGCCGCAATCGGTTCAGTTTTTCGCCCTGCGACAGATCGATGCCGTTGTGATTCCTGAACCGCAGGTGTCACAGATCTTGCAGTCTGATCCTGAAGCAACCATCGTTTTGGACATCCAGAAAGAGTGGGCGAAGTGGCACCGCGGCGATCCGGACGTGCCCTATGTGGCCCTGTTCGTGCGCAAGGCATTCGCTGAGGCGGATCCGAAACTGGCCGATGAGGTCGCCCGGGTCTATGCCAAAGGCGTCGACTGGATGAATGCCAATCCGCAGGAGGCGGCCGAACTGGCGGCGCGCGTCTTGGGATTGCCGGAACCAGTGATAAAACAGGCTTTGGGGCGGACCAAGATGCGAGTCTACGATCGCGCTCGTACCAAGGCCTTGACCGACGAGCATCTGGAAGAGATGCTGGAGTTCAACGCCGAGCTGGTGGGAGGGCGCGTCCCGGATGGCGGGTTCTATCGCTAAAAGAAGTGCGGATGCTGCTCAGTCTCGTTGGCGGACGGTGGCCTTTGTCATAGGTCTCGTCATTGTTTTCGCCTACTGGCAGCGACGCTCAGCAGCTTTGCCTTCATTGGTTTTGCCGAGTCCGTCTGAAACCTGGACTCGGCTTCGCTTTCTGTGGAGCAGCGGGCTCATGGCGCGCTCGTTGATCATCTCCTTGCGACGCACTCTGGCCGGTTTCGGTCTGGCGTATGTGATCGCTCTCGTCGTAGGGATTCTTATGCACCGCTACCGCTTGATGCGCTTCTTCTTAGAACCTTGGTTGACGGCCATTCAAGTGGTGCCTTCGGTGATTTGGTTGGTCTTGTCCGTACTCTGGTTCGGCATAGCCCGCGAATTGACACCGATCTTTGTCGTCTTCATCGTCTGTCTGCCGGTGGTACTGGTTCAGGTGCGGGAGGGATTGCTGTCCATACCGAGGGAGCTGCTCGATCTGTCGGCTTTGGAGCCGATGAGCATCTGGATGTATGCCCGGCATGTCTATCTGCCGGCTCTGCAACCTTTTTTGTTGTCAGCTGCGACGTTGGGCTTTTCTTTCGCCTGGCGCTCCGTGGTCTTCGCCGAGTTTTTGGGCAGCAATTCCGGGCTGGGTTATCAGTTGAGCCGCTCGTATCACAATCTGGCTACCGATGACGTCTTCGCCTGGACGCAGGTCTTGGTGGCCTTGATGCTCTTGTGGCAAGAGTTGGTCGTCAATCGTTGGCGGCAAGTCAACAGCGTCTTTGACTCCTGATCCCCGCGTGGGTCGCTGCAAGTCCCGCGCGGGATTACATTTAACCCAATGTTAACCCACGTCTTGCCAAGACTGTGCTATTATATGGCTGCAAGGAGGTCGGAATCCTGAAGACCTTCTGAGCATAACAAACCTAGGAGGATGAATACATGAAAGTCAAGTGCCAAGACTGCAAGACTGAAACCTACGCATTCAGAGAGTATTGCCCGACTTGCGGCAACAAGTTGACGCGGAGCCACCGTCGGTATCACTCGAATGCCATGCCTGCACCGAGCTTCATACTGGACTATAGGATGAAATAATCATGATGGTAGGCGTTCGAAAAAGACGGTACGAAATATTGGAAGCACCCCGGATCAAGGCCGCCCTCTGGTCAAGAGAGCGGCCTTTGTTCTATAGTTAATGAGACGGAGGGATACCGATGCGCTATGATCCGGGGCATGTGCGTCGCTACTTCGACGAATACGGCTCCAGGGAGTGGGACCGTCTCGCCTCATCGTTGGAGGGGCAAGTCAACTTCCACATGCACCAGAAGTTTCTCTTGGAATATGTACACAGCGGAGATCGGGTACTCGAAGTAGGACCCGGTCCCGGGCGGTTTACCCGCGAACTGGCAGCGCTGGGTGCAATGATCGTCGCTTTTGATATCTCATCCGAGCAATTACGTCTGAATCAGGAGCGCATGGAATACGAGGGTATGACCGAGTTCGTGGAAGCCTGGATCCAGGGTGATGTGACCGATCTGGGGCGTTTTGAGGACGGCGAGTTCGATGCCGTCGTCGCTTACGGAGGTCCGTTAAGCTATGTGTGCGACCAAGCTGATCGAGCCTTGGCTGAGATGCTGCGCGTGACACGCCCCGGAGGTTATGTGTTGTTGAGCGTCATGTCCCACGCGGGCACAACGCGCCGTTTTCTGCCGGGTATCCTGGAATTGGCTTTTCAGCATGGCCTGGAAAAGGTCGATGAAGTGACCCGTACGGGTCATCTGCGCGGAGCCGTCTCAAGCGGACATCATTGCCGCATGTACTGCTGGAGTGAGCTGAGGGCGTTGCTGGAGAAGCATGATTGCGATATCGTGACGGCGTCGGCTTCCAATTTTTTGGCTGTTCAAAATGAGGATGCGTTGCGGGTCGCGCATTCCCGTTCGCGACTTTGGGAAACATTCCTACAGTGGGAAGAGAGGCTTTGTCAGGAAGAGGGCGCGCTCGACGGCGGCACTCACATTATTGCGGTGCTATGCAAGCGCGACTAATACACACTGCTTCGCGCGTGTGCAATCAGCGGGATAAAGGCAGCTTTCGCCTCAGAAACGCGAGGCCCTGCTACGGCGCTGTCGGTCACAGGCTAGGAAGTCTTTGCGGTGTTCAAAGCGTAGTTCGAGGTGGGAAAGATAGTCCTTAGCGCCGTTGTAGCGGGTGCACCGTTCCTTGCGCACCAAGCAATGCCGGTTACATGATTCCACGAACTCATGTACAGTGAGAAGCCTAACCATTGGCTATCCACCTCCGGTACAGACTATTATAACACACCGTACATGTTCCCGGCTTGGGTCATTCATTCCTCATCCCGAAGAAACCCCACATTTTGTCTCCGCCGAGAATGAACAGAAAAAGAGGCGCTCTAGCGCCCCTATTTCCGCAGAAAAAGCTGTGTGTGACACATAGCTTTTTTACTCAGCTTCCGTACGGGAGGACACTAGTAGTCGTCCCGGCCATAGCGCTTCTCGTATTGACGACGACGCATGGCCCGATCAAGAAGCTCGTCGTAGCGCGCTTCGTTCAGCGCCCGGCGACGGGGTCTGTCCCCGGATGAGGTTTGATTAACGTCTACTCTAGTGCTTTTCTTCACAGAGAACCCTCCCACCAATGAGCTACATTAAGTATAGCATACCCAGTTCGCAAAGGATGTTAACATAAGTTTAAATCTCGTTCGGGTGAAGTCTACGGAAGACATCCGGACCGCTAAAAAACCTATCGGATATATATAAGTCAGAAAAATAAGTACGCACTTGGGCGTCTGAAACAGCGCGAGGCAGCGTTTCATGCGCTGCCTCGTGCCTCGCATCAGTGTGTTGCGTTTTCAGCTTACTTCTTCAAGAAAACCTCTTTGCCGGTGCGGGCGGATTCGTAGATGGCCAGAATGATCTCGACGGCATGACGTGCCTCGCTGCCGACGATGACGGGATCGCGATCTTCCAGGATGGCGTTGACCATGTCCTGCACCTGACCGGCATGGCCCGTGGTGGCGATACCCGAGGGATCGGCGCTGGCAGCATCGCCCTTGCCCGCGAAGCGAGCGATCATCTCAGCCTCGACTTCCTTCTCCCGCGGACCGCGAATGGCCCAGCGCTGGATCTTGGCATCGGTCATATAGATGGTGCCGTTTTCGCCGTGGATTTGGACCGTGGTGTCCAGACCGGGATAGGCAGCCGTGGTGCCGATGATGCTCCCGATGGCTCCGCTCTCAAAACGAACGACGGCCACTGCGGCGTCTTCGGTTTCAATATCATGGGCGAAGATGTCTGTGAAAGCGAAAACGGACTTTACGGGACCCATGAACCATTGCAGGAGGTCAATGGTGTGTACGGACTGGTTCATCAATGACCCGCCGCCGTCCATGGCCCAGGTTCCGCGCCAACCGCCGTCTTTTTCGTAGTATTCCTGAGTGCGCCACCATTTGACCTGTACGTTGGCCAAGTATGTGCGGCCGAGGGCACCCGTAGTAATGGCCTCTTTGATCGCCTGGCTGGCGGGATTCAGCCGGTTCTGGAAGATGGCCCCGAGCTTGACGTTATGTTTGCGGCAAGCTTCTATGGCGGCGTCAATCTTTTCCAGCGTGATGTCAAGCGGCTTTTCGACCAGGACGTGTTTGCCGGCCTCGGCGGCCTTGACGATCATGTCAGAGTGCATACCGCTGGGCGTGCAGATGCTGACCACATCTATGTCCGACCGTTTCAGCAGTTCGTCGTAATCATAGATGGCTTCACAGTTCAGCTCGGCGGCCATGTCATCGGCTTTGGACTTGACGATGTCACATACGGCTACGAGCCGGCAGCCTTTCGCCTTAGCCGCAGCGCGGGCATGGGCTTTTCCAACGCCCAATCCAACTACTGCATATCCTACCGTCTTGCTCATCTGTGTACCCCCTTGAGATGGATCCATGTCCCTTTGTGGACACGCACTCATTTATACTTAGCCGCAAAACGTGACACTCCTGCGCCCGGTGACCGAAACATGGCATAAACAAAGAGGGTGGCTGAATCGCCACCCTCATCGGCCGCGAAAGATGCCTTCTTCACAGTGCTTAGGGGAGAATGGCATCTATGATTCCGTAGTCGCGTGCTTCTTCGGGGGTCATGAAGAAGTCCCGATCTGTGTCACGGCTGATGGTTTCCAGATCTTTCCCTGTGTACTTGGCAAGCAGTTCATTGAGTCGGTCACGGGTACGCAAGATCTCCCGGGCGTGGATGTCTATATCCGTAGCCTGTCCCTGTATGCCTCCCCAGGGCTGGTGGATCATTACCTTTGCGTTCGGCAGGGCGAAACGCTTCCCTTTGGTTCCGGCGGCTAGCAAGAAAGCGCCCATGCTGGCGGCCATGCCGACACAGATCGTCCTAACGTCAGGCTTGATGAGCAACATCGTATCGTGAATGGCCAGGCCAGCGGTGACGCTGCCTCCGGGGCTGTTTATATACAGTGAAACGTCTTTGTCCGCATCTTGGGCCTGCAAGAAGAGCAGTTGAGCGACTACAAGATTGGCTACGTGGTCATTGATCGGCCCGCCCAAGAAAATGATGCGATCTTTGAGTAGTCGAGAGTATATGTCGTAGGCTCGTTCGCCGCGATTGGTCTGCTCAATCACCGTTGGTACCAGGACCATGGATTTTCCCCCTTCTAGTCTCAGCACTAGTCTGTAGAAACCCGTCTGTGATTAACCGCCCTGACCTTGTCTGACCATATACATTATAGAAGAGCATTCGCGACGCTGTCAATGACTGGGAACGTAGGCGGAACATGGTATTTGCCGTTTGACGGTGACTCCAGACGATCGCGGGCCTTTGTTCGCCTGACGGAATCTCAGGATGAGACGGATGGCTGTATCCTTCAAACAAGGAAGCGCATCTCCGCCCGAGGTGTCGGCGATCAAGGCCTTCCCGTCAGGTCTTTGAATCCGCGTTTTGGGTGACCTCCTCCCGATCAGACACGCTCACTCCCAAAGCGCGATTCGCAGACGCTCTTGGCAGCGTTGTAAGGTCTTGTGGTGACCGGGCAGACGGATCTGTCGCATATGATTGACTCGTCGCCCGTCAAATGACCGACAAGATCGATCATCACTTGCTAAGTGAATAAGCGATTCGGCGCCTAAGTTGAGGATCCCCTAAGCCGTTTTAACGTTTTAGGTTTTGCCTCATGGCGGAGTGTCACGGTGGTCATGATCCTACAAACCGGTGACGAAAGACTCTTTCTTAACAGGATCATCCTTCCGACGGATGAGTAAACCGTCTATCATCGCTTGGGTATCGAAGACCATTGCTCCGACCCAACAACGGATGCGCCATTCGCGCCCCATCGTACAACACTGGGCGAAGATCCAAACCGGAAGCATTGGACGGATTGCACCGTCGTCAGGGTTTTTGGCACTGGAGATGCTTCGGATCCTACTGCCATCGAACGGATCGCCCGGCGCGTGCGGTGGGCAAGGGACCACTCCTGAAGAGAGGGTCAGAATCGAGTTCTTAGCCTCAAACCAGGCATCCCTTTTTCACAGGTGGGGGGACTCATCCATCCATGGTCTTTTAGGACGGATTTGTCCTTTGGAGTCTGAATCGAGATCGGCAACTCTGCCACGACATCGATACCGTGCACTCGACGGTCCCGTGGCGGAGCTTTCTATGAGCAACTCCGTTTTGGGCACGCAGTTGAAAGCAGTGTGCGTTCTGGTTAGACGGTTAGGATCAGAAGCGGTGAGCCTCGGGCTTTGGTCGGCAGACAAAGAAACGCAGCGGGACATTGATCACTTCGTCTCCTTCTTGAACCAACGGTTCGTCTCATCCTGATATATGATACTGGAAAGAAGCCCCTCAATAAGGACTGCGGTCGGCCCGATGGGAGATTGTCCGAGATCTCAGTGGCGGAGACGCGGACGCCAAAATCTAATCGCCGTATCCTCGACATACTTGACACGACGGACGTTTCTGCTATACTTAGTGATGGATTAAGACAAAGCGGCGCGGGGTGGAGCAGTCAGGTAGCNNGTCGGGCTCATAACCCGAAGGTTGTCGGTTCGAATCCGGCCCCCGCAACCAGACTCATACCGATGAGGATGGTTGGCCACCCTCGAGTACGGCGGTGTAGCTCAGTTGGTCAGAGCATGCGGTTCATACCCGCAGAGTCGCTGGTTCGAATCCAGCCACCGCTACCAGAAGACACGACGGCTTTGAGCCCTCGTGTCTTTTCTTTGTTTATGCACATTTCCGCGAGGCTTGCGGCGCTTGTCGGAAAGGTTTATGGCCTGTTACAGCGAAGGACAGTAGGCGAAGACATCGCAGCGAGGTGAGCCTGGAAGATGGCGTATAAGCTAGGGCTTGTGACGTACAACATGGCTAAGGACTGGGACATAGAGACGATCATCACCAAGTGCGAAGCCTTGGGCTATGCCGGAGTGGAGTTGCGAACCACGCATGCCCATGGCGTCGAGCCTACGCTCTCGGCGGCTGAAAGGAGCGAGGTCAGAAAACGCTTTGAAGACTCCAACGTGCGCTTGGTCGGGCTAGGTACGGTTTGTGAGTATCATGCCATAGATCCTGCTGAGCTGCGGCGCAACATCGACACGACCATCGATTTCGTCAAACTGGCGGCTGACGTGGGAGCTATCGGGGTTAAGGTGCGGCCGAATCAGTTCATGGACAAATTCGGCGTGCCGCGCGAAAAAACGATAGAGCAAATCGGTCTCGCTCTGCGGGAGTGCGGTCAGGCGGCGGAGGACCACGGAGTGGAGATCTGGCTCGAGGTGCACGGCTCCACCCGGCGACCTGATCACATCCGACAGATGCTGGACATCGCCGATCATCCGAGTGTCGGAGCCTGCTGGAACTCCAATGCCGATGAACCCGAAAACGGTTCCATCGCTCGTTGGTTCCGCATCCTGCAGCCCTATATTCGTTCCGTCCACATCAATGAACTGACCTCTCCGTATCCTTGGCGTGAGCTGTTCATGTTACTCAAAGAGATCGGCTACAACCGCTACACATTGGCCGAGATACCCGGCAGCAGCGATCCCGATCGCGTCTTGGCCTATTATGCCGCTCTGTGGCGCGAGATGGCCGGCTTTTAGTTGAGTGAAGAAGGCATGGGGGGCGGCGAGACGGGATGGCCAAAGTAATCGCTATCGCCAGCCAAAAAGGAGGCGTCGGTAAGACAACGACGACGGTCAATCTGGCCGCCTCACTTGTTGAAATGGGGCGTCGGGTGCTCGTGGTGGATCTTGACCCCCAAGGCGGGCTCACGGTCTGCTCGGGCTTTGAGCCCGATGCCCTGGAACGCACGATCTATGATTGCCTCAAGCGCGGTGAAGACGGGGCCACGGTTCGCCTGGGCACTCGCTACGGGGCCGATCTGCTTCCCGCCAACGTGGACTTGGCCATGTCCGAGCTGGAATTGGTCTACGCTGTGGGGCGCGAGCGACGCTTAGCGGCGGTCTTGGCTCCCATCTGGGATGAGTACGACTTCATTTTGATCGATTGTCCTCCGTCGCTGGGGCTGCTCACTCAAAACGCCGTGGCCATCGCCGACGGCGTGCTGATCCCCGTGGCCTGCGAGTATCTAGCCATGCGGGCCGTGGCGGGAATCTTGACGTTCTTGCGTCGGGTGCAGGCCAAGACCAACAGTCGTCTGCAGATTCTAGGCTTGTTGCCCACTATGTTTGATCGCCGGACAAGGCACGCGGATGAGACCTTGCGTGAACTGCGGGCCAGGTTTCATCCGCGCGTACCGGTCATCGAGCATGTAGTCTATCGTAGCATTCGCTTTGCCGAAGCGGCAGCCAAGGGTGAGCCCATTTTGACCTATGCCAGGGCCGTCCCCGGTGCCGAGGCTTATCGTGAGGTGGCTCGTCAGATCATCGCCTGGGCGGAGCGAGTGGCCTAGAAGGCAATGATTCGTCGATCACGCGTCCGACGTTTTGCGCTCGAAAAACTCCAGCTTCTCACCGTCGGGGCCGCGGAAAAACAGGACGCGCATGCCGCCCCAGATGGGTACCGGCTCGGAGTTGATCAGCTCAACGCCTTTATCTTTGAGCATTTGCAGGGCGGCATCGAGATCCATCACCGTAAAGGTCAGATGGTTGACGATGCCGTCCGTTTTTTCATAAGGGGCACTTGAGCCTTTCACCAGCTCGATCTGCACGTCTCCTACCTTAAAGAAGGCGATCTCCGTCGCGTTGTTCTTCAGCCTTTCGACGAATTCCAGACCCAAAACGTCCCGATAAAAGGCGATCGAGCGGTCCAGATCGCTGACCATGATACCGATATGCTCCACTTTGGAAATCAACTGTTACTTCATCCTTTCAGATATGGTGGTACACGTGCCAACCAAGATAACGGCCCAGGGCTTCTGCTACGACGCGACTGATGTTGCCTTGGGTGATGGCCACATGATGTTCGAAGCCACTCTCACAGATATATCTTAACAGCTGTTGCAGCTTCATGATGCGAGCGATTCCGTATCCGCCGAAACTGGTGAGCCGATCATCTATGAACTCGCCCTCACCGACATAGGCTCCGAGATTTCCGTAGATCTCCGAGATGCGGGCAAAGGTGAACGATCCGGGCTTGATACGTCCGATCACGGTGCCGTAGGCCTGCTCCCGGCCCACGTCCCGGGCGGCGATCGCCTGGTAACTCATGCAGGGCGACTGAAGAAAACTTCTGGGCAGATTGCTGCAATGGAAAAGAACGACTTTGTCCAGAGCATCTCCGTAGTTGTTGTTCCAGTCGACCAGTGCCGAAGGGGTGCCGGTGGCCAGCTGCAGGACGTACATGGTCAAAGCCCCCAAGACGTCGACCTCACAAGCCGAGGGCAGCAGTCGTTGGCTCAACATGCTCATTACGGCGCAAGGAGCGATGCCGAAATAGGTTTCGATGGAGTTCCAGCACTGAAGGGCGACGGCCACCAGAGATTGGGACTCTATCCAGCGCTCAACGACTACGCTGAATTTGGCCATTTTAACTAGGGGTGTCTCGGGCACATCCTCGGCGGGTACGTACGCTTTAAGCTCGGCGAGTTTGGCCTGCACCGCTGGCTCCGCGTCGCTCAAACGCTCGGCTTGGCCGAAGACCTCGGATAGATCGAGAGGTTCGACGGAAATGCCGTGCCGCTCGAGGAGTTTTTCGTTGTAGCGCATGGTGTTGAACTTGGCCGGACGGGCTCCCAGAGCACCGATGCGGGCACCGCGCAAGCCCCGGACTACGCGACAGACGGCAGCAAACGATTGCAGCTCTTGTCGGAACTCCGGGGACGAGGGCGCTAAGGTGTGCTTCTGGGTCAAAGAGAAGCGAATACCGTACTGGCGCAGGTTGTTGCAGACGGAGATCTTGCCGCAGAAGCTGTCACGCCGTTCTTCCGGGCCCATTTTGTCCGGATCGTCCGGGAAAGCGTGCACCAAGACCGGGACGTTCAGATTCGCCATGCGCAAAGCATCGGATATAGCCCGTTCGTCGCCGAAGTTGGGCAGGGTGATGAGGATGCCGTCGATCTGTTTGCGATGGGCGTCAAAAAGCTCGGCGCACCGGCGGGCATCTTCGAAGCTTTCCACGCTGCCGTAGGCGGTTTCTTCCGGGCTGAGCGTGATGGCCTTAATCTCAGCCTCTTCCAGCGCCTTCAGGATCTGCGAGCGTCCGGATTCGCATAGATGGCCCGGAAAGCATCCTCGGTTGCCGACGATGACTCCGAAAGTGGCTTGCCTCATTCGGTGACCTCCTCGCGTAAACGCTTCAGCTTTTTCATGGTGTTGAGACCTCCGCGCCCGAAGTCATCATAAAGCTGCATGTACTCGCCGTACAGCAACTGATACACCCGGTGATGCTCCGCCTGAGGAGTGTAGACGTAGTCTTTTACTCCGGCCATGGCGGCGGCGCTTTCGACGATACTCTCATAGCCGCCTCTTTGCGGACCGGCGGCCACTGCGGCGAACATGGCCGCCCCTAAAGCCGAGGCTTGGGATGAGATCGCCACTTTGAGAGGCTTGCCCGTCACATCCGCAAAGATCTGCATGAGCAGCGGACTGCGTTCGGGAAGACCCCCGCAGGCATACAGTTCGTCAACGGGCACTTGCGCCTCTTCAAAGGCTTTGATGATGCGATTTGTGCCAAAGGCGGTCGCCTCAAACAAGGCTCTGTAAACCTCTTCCGGTTTGGTGGCCAGCGTGTAGCCGACGATCAGTCCTGACAGATTGGCATCGACCAACACGGAGCGATTGCCGTTCCACCAATCAAGAGCCAGCAGTCCGGACTCTCCCGGTGCCAGCTTCGCCGCTCGCTCTTCCAAGAGATCATAAACCGAGATTCCCCGTTGCCTGGCTTCTTCTTCGTATCGGGCGGGAACGGCGTTGTTGACGAACCAGGCGAAGATATCGCCCAGGGCGGGCTGGCCGGCTTCATAGCCGTAGTAGCCCGGGATGATTCCGTCGGCTACCACGCCGCACATACCTTCTACAATCTTTTTTTCCGAGGAGAGGATCATGTGACAGAGCGAGGTACCCATCACCATGACCATCTTACCCGGCGTGACGACGGATGTGGCCGGGACGGCCGCGTGGGCATCGATATGGCCGGCGGCGACGGCGACGCCAGCGGGCAGACCCAGTTTTTCGGCCCAGAGCGGGGTCAGACCTCCGACACGGGTGCCGGGAGGCACGATGGGAGCGGACATACGCGTGGCGACGATGTCTTCGAGTCTGGGGTCGAGAGTGGCCAGAAACGTTTCCGACGGAAAACCGGTCTCTTTGCTCCATTGCGCTTTGTAGCCCGCCGTACAGGTGTTGCGGGTCTCGACTCCGGTGAGTTGCCAGACGATCCAGTCCGCCGCTTCGATCAGGCGCTCGGCAGCATCGTAGATTTCGGGGGCTTCATCGAGTATTTGCCAGGCCTTGGGAAAAAACCATTCAGAGGAAATCTTACCTCCGTAGTAGGGCAAGAAGCTCTCTTCCAAAAGCGCGGCGGCCGCGTTGAAGGCGGTGGCCTCCGGTTGCGCGGCATGATGCTTCCACAGCTTCACCCAGGCATGAGGATTGGGGCGGAAACGCTCGTCGAAACACAATGGACGCCCTTGAGCGTCCGTGGGCAAGATCGTACAGGCCGTGAAATCTGTGCCGATGCCGATGATCTGCTCCGGATTGACGCCGGAATCACGCAGGATGGCTGGAATGGTCTGTTCGAGCGTGCGCAGATAATCAGCGGGATCTTGAAGAGCGAAATCCGGAGGAAGCTCGGCTCCTCCGTCCGGCAGCCTCTCAACGATGACTCCGTTTTCGTATTGGTAGACTGCCGTTGCGACCACACTACCGTCCTTGATATCGACCAATATAGCCCGGCCTGATTCTGTACCGAAATCCACACCTATCGTGTACGGACCTGCCAATGCCATCCCCTCCTGTGGATCACTCGCAGGCTAAGCCTTTCGACAACTTCCCCGACACTCCTGTTTGTTATCACGGACATAGGAAGGGCCGACCCGGATGTAGAACTCAGTGTCAGTCTCAGTCATGTCAATCGGTGCCAATGCGAGGGAGGGGTCCTTGATGGGAGAGAAGCTTCTGGCTGTTAAGTCGGCCTGCGTGATAACCCCCTACGAGGAGTTGCGCCCGGGTGTGGTCCTTGCTCTGGACGGAAAAGTTGTTGCGGTCGGACGTCCCGATCATGTTGCAATACCTGCAGAGGCTCAAACGCTCGATGTCGGTGAGCGCATAGTGGCGCCGGGTTTTTTTGATCTGCACATCCACGGTGCCGTGGGACATTTGGCCGGCGAGGGTCCGGAAGCGGTCTTGGAGATCGCCCGCTACTTGGTGTCGACCGGAACGACCGCGTGGCTGCCGACCGTGGGGAATATGTCGGGCGTGCTTGGCGTCGTGGAGGCCCGGCAACGACAAAAAGACGGTGCCTGGATCGCCGGTATTCACATGGAAGGCCCCTATTTGGCCCCCAAGCGGTTGCCTCACGATGAACCCGTTGAGCCGCCGGTTCCGACGGTCAAGGAATTCCACTCCTTCTCGGAAGCCGCCCAGGGGCTGCTGAAGATCATGGGTGTGGCACCGGAGTTGGACAATTCTCACCAAGTGATCGGAGCCATGCGGCGGGCAGGGGTTGTTCCGGCCGTGGCTCACAGCAAAGCCGACTACGACACCTTCATGCAGGCCGTGGCGGCCGGTATCTCACACGCTACGCATGCCTTCAATGTGATGACCGGTATGCACCATCGCCGGCCGGGTATTGTCGGGGGTGTGCTTACCTGCGATCAGCTGACCGCCGAGTTGATTGCCGACGGCTTTCATGTCCACCCGGTGGCCATGGATGTGCTCATCCGGTGCAAGGGGCCTGAACGGGTGGCTCTGATCACCGACAGCGTGCGCTATCAGGGATTGCCGGACGGAGACTACGGACGGGTAGTCAAAAAGGGCGGTATTGTCCGTCTCAAAGGTTACGACAGCTCAGTCGACAACACCATGGCGGGAAGTGTTTGGCCGATGAACCATAACGTGGCCAACGTGGCTAGGCTGGTGGGGCTGCGCAAGGCCGTTCAAATGGCCTCACTCACTCCGGCTACCATTGCCGGTTGCGCGGATAAAAAAGGAAGTATTGAGCCCGGTAAAGATGCCGATCTGATCGTGATCGACGATCAAGTGCGGATCCATATGACCATCATGGGCGGCGAAGTGGTGTACAAGGCCTCGGAATAGTCCGTGGCTCAAGAGTGCGCAAAAAACCATGAGATAGGCAGGTGCATAGTCTTGCAGCGGTGGTTGGCTATTGACATTGGCGGAACCAAGGTGGCAGGGGCTCTTGTTCACGAAAACGGGGACGTGTGCTGTGAGCACAGTGAACCGACACAGTCGGCCGGAAATGAGCAAATGGCTGCACAGTTGCAGAGACTGGCGCGAAAGGTATGTGAAGAGGCAGGTATATCCGTTGAGTCCGTCTCCGGAGTAGGAGTGGCCGTTCCCGGCACCGTTGACAGAGAGCGGGGCATTGCCCGCGGTGGGGTGAATCTGGGCATTGACAACCTGCCCGTGGCGGATATCTTCGCTGAATTGACTTCGGCTCCGGTAGCTCTCGAAAACGATACCAACGCCGGCGCTTTGGGGGAAAAATGGTTCGGCGCCGGACGGGATATACAAGACTTCGCCTATATGGCCGTGGGAACCGGTGTGGGCGGCGGCCTGATTCTGCGCGGCCAGCTTTATGTGGGCGCCAAGGGTGCCGCGGGAGAAGTAGGACATACCATAGTCGATCCCAACGGCCTGCGCTGCAAGTGCGGACAGATCGGCTGCCTGGAGGCCATGACCTCCGGCGTGGGCATGCCCCAGTTGGCGGCCAAGTTGCTCGGCGAGGAAAAGGCGCGTCAGTTGGGCCGGGGTGAACTACCTTCGCCTCCGATGATCTACGCCGCGGCGGCCGCGGGCGACGAGGGCGCGGCTCGCGTGGCGGCTGAGGTGGGGCGTCTTTTGGCGGTCTCCGTAGTCGGTCTTTTCCGCTTGCTCGATGTAGAGCGCGTCATTGTCGGGGGCGGAGTGGCCGGAGTGGGTGAGCCCTTCTTGAGGGCCATCTATGACGGCGCGGCCGCCTTAGGTTACAATCTCAAACCCGAAGATGTGGTATTGTCTCCCCTGGGATCCAAGGCCAACCTGATCGGCGCGGCCGCCGTGGTGCGGGAGAAAAGCCAATAGCTGAGGTAAGTGAAACGAAAAAACGGGGCGCTTTTCAGCGGCCCCGTTACCTCATCTCAAAATGGTCACTTTGTTCATCCTATCGCCGACCTGTATTTTGTCCACGACATCCATCCCGTTCGTCACATAGCCGAATACGGCGTACTGTCTGTCAAGCCAGGCCGCGTCTTCTTTGAGAATGTAAAACTGAGATCCGGCCGAGTCGGGATCACTCTTGCGGGCCATGGCCAGTGCTCCGCGTACGTTTTTCAGCTGCGGATGAGTCTCAAGCTTAATGGTGTAGCCGGGCCCTCCGGTGCCGGTGCCCAGCGGATCTCCGCCCTGGATCAGCCAGTCTTCGGCGCGGTGAAAGGTGAGCCCGTCGTAAAAACCGCTTTCGGCCAGTTTGACGAAATTGGCCACGGTCAGCGGCATCAGATCTCCTCGCAGTTCGAGTTCGATCACGCCTTTGGTGGACTCGATCCTCGCCCGAATGGTACCGGCTTGTCTAGCTGCAGAGATCTCCTCCTGGGTGGGAGAATTATTCGCCGCACCGGAGTCCGGATCAGTCGTTTGGTCCGGGCTTGATCGCCGCAAGCTGACGCCAATCAACACCGCAATCAGTCCGGCGGCGATTACTGCGACGACGATCGCCACTCTTTTTTTGTCCACAAGTCATCACTCCAAATCCAGGAGGCACCGACGGCGGTGCGACTCCGCCGGGGCGCACCCGTTAGGTTTGCCGCTCCGGCATCGAATAACCGATACTACATTTTTTAGAACACTTGAGATCGCTTGATCGGCATGGCCGGTGTGTTCTGAGATACCCTTGCACATCTCCTGAGAGACCATGGACGGCACAACTCCACCGAACCGTCATAGCGACGATCGTGGCACTCTTGTGCCGGATATTCGGCAACAATACCTTCGTTCACACACTTGACGTTGTACGGCGAGACCGGAAGCTATGATCCACCCCTGGCCGCGGAAACCTGTTTAGGGCTAACATCATAGGGGGTAACGGTCCCCTCGTCAATGCGATCGAGCGATATTTGCAGGTAACACAGCCCGCCTTGATCCGCACTGTTTGACCGACTGGAGCAGAGCCTCTTGATAAGCACACCCCAGGGTGCCTGTGTCATTCTCTTGTGAGGCTGATGTCCCCTACACGAGTGGGCCTCAACAGGGCAGACAGGTCAAAGCAAGTGCTCAACCGGCCTGCCATGTACTCAAAAGCATTCTTGTGAGTTCTCTCACATGATCGACCTTCCGCATTCCGGGAAGGTCGATCATGTCACGTGTGCAACTTAGCTTTTGGCGGCACGTCTTTCGAGAAAGGCCCTGGCTTCATTCGGAAACAGGACATAACTCAATACATCTTGCTCTTGGCGTGCGTACTCTTTGATCTCTTCTCGGGCCTTTTCCAGTCCGGGTTCCAAAAGATCTGCGGGACGGCCGGTGAAGACCTCTTCGTCACCGATGATCTTTTTGCGTACTTCGTCTGAAATCGGGGCCGGAGGACGGCCGTACAGACCGCGCACATAGTCGCGTATCTCTTTGGAGCAAATGGAGTAACGCTCACCGGATACCACGTTGAGTACCGCCTGTGTACCGACGATCTGGCTCATGGGCGTCACGAGCGGCGGATAGCCCAAATCGGCCCGCACGCGCGGCACTTCCTCAAAGACTTCTTGCAGTTTGTGGGAAAGCCCTTGTTGTGCAAGCTGTGAACGCAAGTTGGAGAGCATGCCTCCGGGCACTTGGTAGGTCAGGATTTCGGTGTTAACCTGGACCGGTGCCGCCACATCCGAATAGCGTTCGCGCACGTTGGCGAAGTGACGGTTGATTTCCGTCAGCAGGTTGAGATCAAGGCCCGTATCGTAGGGCGTGCCCCGCAAAGCGGCCACCAGAGGTTCGGTCGGGGGTTGTGAACTGCCCATGGCCAGGCTGGACAAAGCGGTGTCCACGATGTCAACGCCCGCTTCGATGGCCTTCAGATAGGCCATGGAGCCCATGCCGCTCGTATAGTGAGTGTGCAGGGAGATGGGGACATCGAAATTGGCCTTGAGCTGTGTTATCAGTTCGGCGGCACCATAGGGATCGATGAGACCCGCCATGTCTTTGATACAAATGGAGTGCACGCCCTCATTTACGAGTTCCTCGGCGACTTTGACGAAGTACTCGATGTTGTGGACAGGACTGGTGGTATAGCAAATAGCGCCCTGTGCATGAGCTCCGCACTCCAAAACGGCCTTGATCGCCGTCCGCATATTGCGCACGTCGTTGAGAGCATCAAAGATGCGGATAACGCGAATACCGTCTTGCACGGCGTATTTGACGAAAGCCTCGACTACATCGTCCGGATAGTGACGGTAGCCCAGCAAGTTCTGGCCGCGCAGAAGCATCTGCAACGGGGTCTTGCGCACCCGCACTCGGAGGCTGCGCAATCTCTCCCAAGGGCATTCATCGAGAAAGCGCAAAGCAGTGTCAAACGTGGCACCGCCCCAGGCTTCCAAAGAGAAATAGCCCACCTGGTCGAGTTTTTCGGCAACGCAAAGCATGTCCTCGGTCCGCATGCGCGTGGCGAGCAATGACTGGTGAGCGTCGCGCAAGATAGTTTCCGTGATCCGTACGTGGCCTTTGGTCATCAGCTTACCCGCTCCTCCATCAAACTTGGTCTCAGCTTTCCTTGACCGTGGCCAAGAGCTTGCCTGTTTCTACCGTCTCGCCGACCTGGGTGAAAACCCCGGTTACAACGCCCGCAACGGGTGAGACGATCTCGTTTTCCAATTTGAGTGCTTCGATGGTCAACAGCACATCGCCTGTTTTCACTTCATCGCCCGGCTTGACAAAAACGCGCAGTACCTTACCCGTCAACGGGGCCTTCACTTCCGCCCCGTCGGCGACACCCTGATCGACGGGCGCGGCCTGCGGAGCCTGTTGTTCGGCGGCAGGCGCAGCCGACGGCGCACTCTGTTGCTCAGTCGGTTGCCCGACGGATACTGAAACCTGTTGGTTATCCGCCAACTCCTCAACTTCGACGACGAACTGTTTTCCGTTTACGCTAACCTGATACCTTTTCAATCCGAATACGCCCTCCCCGTGTTCCACCCACGGCACCCATGGCACTCAGCGCGGCAATTATTGCCGTTATTTCTTCTTCATCATGCGTGCCGGGAATTGTCGCTTTATCAATGGCGGCAGTGGCAGGTGCAGAGATCGAGCTTTCCTCTTGTCTTTGGGGTACGATCTTCGACATCAGATCGATGATTAGCTTCAATAAAAACAAGGCGATAAATGTAATGGCGAACCCCATTAAGGAAAGGCGCAGAGCTTCAATCATCTAGTTCCTGAGACACCGGCTGAGATTCATTTGCTCCGCCGGTGGCCCTTCACCTCCTCGCAAGACTCTGTGCACGGCGCGATGGGTATGGATCCTCCCGCCCTACAGTATACCTCATCGTCCGCGATTTCCAGGGAGTAATGTCCCACACTGGTCCATATTGACGACGGGGGACACATCAAAGGCACTGACCATATCATGTGCAGTGACGCCCCTTGATTCCTAGGAGCCGAAGACCTCTCCCCGATGCGGGTTTAACCGATAGGAGACAGGTTATGCCGAATCTTTTTCTCTATGAAGACGAGAGTGTCAAAGATCTCATGGAGCGCTATCTCACTGACTGGGTCTTCTCACGTCGGCCGCTGAAGACCGACAGTGACATCGTAGTGCGCTGGGGAAACGAAAGCGCTCCGCAGATGTATCCTTTGGCTCTCAATCCCGTGCACGGCAGCCAGACCGCCAGAGCCACCCGTCTTTTTCAGCGGATCATGAAATTGTCGGGGGTGACAACCTCCTCACAGGTCAATGACAGCAGCGAACCTTGGAAAAGCAAACCGCGCGATCTGCGGCACCGCTTTCAGATCGGCGTCTTTGACCTGTCAGTTATTTTCGTTCGGGAAGACATCTCCACTGCCGATAAAGCCCCTTCAGGGGCGCGCAGCAATGAGATACGCCGCCTCAAGGAGTTGGCCATGCGGGCCGTCTACGCCTGCGGCCTGGATTTCGGCGTCGTCCACGCCGGCATAGAGCGTAAGACGCGCGAACCCGTGATTCTGGGCGTCGATCCGGCTCCTCGTCTGTCTGCCAGCACGGCCATGCGTTTTGCCGGCGGCATTTTACGCTACACCGGTGCTTTGAACGCTCTAAAGAGCAAGATACGCAACCGCAGTCTGTCGATCGGTCTCGGGGCCGATCCTGAGTTTATGCTGCGCAAAAAAGACGGCGGCCGGGCTTTCGCTTCCGATTATCTGCCCGTCTCCGGTCCCGTAGGTTGCGAGATGCAACCGGCTCAGTTCAACGGTCGCTCCCACAAGCCCGTGGCTGAACTGCGGCCCGCCTATGCACTCAGTCCCATGCGGCTTTTCACCAATCTTAAGCTGACTGTGGAAAGAGCTGACAAGATGATCCCCGCCGGGATTTGTTGGTTGGCCGGAAGCGTGCCTGACGGCACTTTTCCCACCGGCGGACACATCCATTTCAGCCGTATCCCTTTGACCAGCCGCCTCTTGCGGGCTTTGGACACCTACTTGGCAGTCCCCTTGTTTCTCCTCGAGGATCCCGCTCGCACGATCATTCGACGACCGCGATACGGATTCCTTGGGGACGTGCGGGTCAAATCTCACGGCGGTTTTGAGTATCGGACGCCGTTTTCGTGGCTGCACAGCCCGGTTTTGGCCAGAGGTGCGCTTTGTCTGGCCTATGTCGTGGCCCGGGAGCATTTGCGGCTCACTCAAAACCTGTTTAGTGATCCCCTCTACATAGAGGCTTTCTATGCCGCCGAGAAGGGCCCTTTTCGACAGAGATTTGATGCGCTATGGGCGGATCTGGAATCGACACCCAGCTTTGAGGGGTATCGTAAGTCGCTTGAGGATTTACGGGCGCTGATCGACTCCGGCTGGGTGGCGAACGAGGATGCGGATTTCCGGCGGATGTGGATTGGGGAAAAAGGGGGGGCATAATCGTGTATCGCGTGCGCTTGAACACGGTCAAAAGCCCGTCCGCTTGCGGATTGTATCTGCCTCCGCGCATTCTCGAGGGATTACAGGTGCAAGCCGGACGGCACATTGAAGTGCAGGTGGGTCCCAGGGTGGCCCGGACGATCGTCGGAGCGTTGCCTCGAACGTGCATAAGCAGTGATTTGAAACGCAGACTGCGTCTGCCCCGGGGGGTTTTGCGCCTTCATGTCAAACGACAGGGAGACCGCTTGCAGTTGGGACCCTTTTTGGGGATTTTGGGCCGTCCGCAAAAAAGCAGTCCCTACGGCGAGCAGACTGCGTTCTTTCGCCGATTGATCGCCCGGGCCAAGGTGATGCACATCTATGCCTACGTCTTTGCTCCTGCCGATGTCAGCACCGCCTCAGGCACCGTGATGGGACACCGACCTTACAAAAACTCAACGTCTTGGGTCGTTCGGCGATGCCCGATTCCTGATGTGGTCTTTGATCGAGGGTTCTTTCGGGGCGCCGAGCGGGTGCGGGTGGCGAAGATGCGGACGAAGCTGGTCGAAGAGTTCGGAGTGAAGCTTTTCAATGCCGATATCGGTAGCAAGTGGGATGTGCATCAAAAGCTGTCGGCCGAAGAGGAACTCAAAGACTTTTTGCCTGAGGCGGCCATGGCCGACAAAGACAGCATCAAGGAGCTTTTGGATCGCTATAGCACCGTCTATGTTAAGCCGATCTACGGAAACCAGGGACGCCATGTCTTTCGGATTCGCTATCGGCGCAACAAGATCGCCTATCAGGCGCACCTGCGCCGCGGCAAGACGGTGCGGGCCTCGGTGTCGACGACGGCCGAGCTTATGGACGCTCTCAAGGCCACGGGAGAGAAGCATTCGTTTATGGCTCAACAGGGACTCATTCTGAAGAAGGTTGAAGGGCGAGCCGCCGACTTGCGGGCCTTGGTGCAACGAGACCGTTCGGGCCAGTGGCGTCTTACAGGAGTGGGAGTGCGCGTCGGTTCCCGCGCCGGAGTGGTCTCCAATCTGCACGCCGGGGGCCGGGCGGCCAAGATCGACGTGCTTGTCTCCAAACCTGACAGACGCATCAAAGCCGAGGCGCTGGAAAAACGCATCGAGGAGATCGTCTTGAAAGTGGCGGAGACTCTTGGCCGCCAGCACTTACTGGGGGAGTTGGGTATCGATCTGGGTCTGGATACCGAGGACAGATTGTGGGTGATCGAAGTCAACCTGAGACCGGGACGGGCTACTTTCAGGCAGGCGGGTCTGATCGAATCCTGGCGTAGGTCGGGTCGGGCTCCGTTGGAGTTTGCTCTGCACTTGTGGGAGGCCAATCAAGATGCCGACGGTTGAAACGCAGACGGTCCGGATCATGATCCATGAGATCAACGCCAAATCGAGGGAGTGCGTTACATCTTTGCCTCCCGAGCTTGCAGAGCGGTTCTCATTGTCGGCGGGCGACAAGCTTTCCGTGAAGGTGGGCCGGGTGACAAAAGAAGCGGTGGTTCGCATTGAGCCTTCTTTGTCCGTATCGAAGGTCAGTCCCTTGGGTTTGAGCGACGGTCTTTTGCGACTCTTTGGTCTGTCAAGGGGCTGCTCTCTTCACGCCCAGCGCACGGTATCGGGGGTGCGTCTGGGTCCTGTCGTGGGCATTTTGGCTCCCCGTCGCTCCGGATTGGCTAAGCCGTATCAGGCCCAGACCAGTCTGTTCAGGCGGGTCATCGCCGCCGGAGAAGAGCTGGGGGTGCTCGTTTACGTCTTCGATTTCCACGACATCCTCTGGAAAGAACGCAGGGTGCGTGGCTACACATTTTGTCAGAATCGCTGGGTGATGAGGCTTTATCCTCTTCCTGATGTGGTCTTTGACCGGGCCAGCGGGATCTTTCCGGGAGGCAGTCTGCGAGCGGACAAAGCGCGGCGGCGCTTGGTAGAGGATTTGGGGATCAAGCTTTTCAACACCCGGGTGGGAAACAAAATGCGCATGTACAAATTGATGCACGCCGACGAACTGTTACGCAAACATCTGCCGCCGACCTACAAGGTGCAGGGCAGCGGTATCGTCTCGCGCTTGGTGGCCAAACACGGGGCGGTGTATCTGAAACCGCAAAACGGGGCCCAAGGTAAGGGGATCATCCGTTTGCGCCGGGTCAAAGACGGCGTCGCCTACACCCTGACTCTGAAAGACTACCGGCAGGTGCGGGGCCGGGCGGCGAGGGTCGGTGAGGCTCTGAGCAGACTGCGAACTCAGGTGGCGCTGTCGAGCTATCTGGCACAGCCGGATCTGAACCTGTTGCGTATCAACGGCCGGATCTGCGATGTGCGGGTGCTCGTTCAAAAAGACCGTGACGGGGCCTGGCATGTGACAGGAGTGGCCGTGCGGGCGGGGGCGGCGGGACGAGTGATCTCGAATCTACACGGAGGAGGGCGTTCACTGCGCTTGGAGCGCCTGCTCAAAGAGGCTTTGGGCGCCGATGAAGAAAAAAGGCGCCGGATGCAGGAGGAGATCGAGAATCTGGCCATTCGGATTGCCGAGGTGCTTGAGCGCTCCACGATTTGTTTGGGTGAGTTGGGTGTGGATCTGGGCATAGACCGGCAAGGGCGCATCTGGATCATCGAGGCTAACTCACGTACCGGGCGTGCCGTCTTCAGAAGATGCGGAATGCATGAGGCGGCCCGTCTTGCCGATCGGCGTCCGTTGCTGTATGCCATGCACCTGGCGGGATTCACTACCTAAAGGATTGGGGCTGGACGTCTATGAGGGTGCGCCTGGAGTTGACTAATCACGGCAAAGCCGGTTACGCGGTACGGGCACCGCGCAGCTTGGTCAAAGGACGCCGCCGCGTTGTAGTGCGCGTCGGGCAGCGTGAGGTGAGTGTCCACTGCTCGAGCGGTCCGGCTCAAGCCACCTTGGGGTTGAGCCCTGCGTTGATGGCCAAGATGCATCTGCGCCGCGGTATGCGGCTGCATGCCCGCTTTGACGGACGGGTTTTGCATATCGGGCCGCTGGTGGGCATTCTGGTTCCCGCCACCACGGGGCTTCCGAACCCGGTGGGCAACATGACTTTAGGAGTGCGTTATTTCATCGAGCAGGCCCGGACCGTCGGCGTCTATGCCTTTGCTTTTTCCTGCAGCGCCGTGGATTTCAAACGCGGTCAGATCCGGGGCTACACGCTCAGTTCGGGAGGCGAGCAATCCCGCTGGGTACGCCGCCTGTTTCCGTTGCCTGACGTGGTGTATGACCACATCACGTACAGAAGGCGCGACCGCGCCGCCGACATCCGTAAGCTCAGAGCCCGACTGACCGAGGCTGGGATTCCTTTTTTCAATCAGGGATTCTTCGACAAATGGGATGTGCACAACCGTTTGATGAACTCCCCCCACATGCAACCCCATCTGCCCGAGACGACGCCCTTGAGCCTGGAGGCTCTGCAGGAGATGACGGCTAAGTACCGTCGGGTGTTTATCAAGCCGGCCCAAGGCAGTCTCGGTCGCAACATATACATCCTGACGAGATCACCGACCGGCAGATTCGAGTTTCGGCGCGGCCGGGGCAGAGCGTCGCGGCAGATGCTGAATGATCTGAGCAACGTCGAGGCGAAACTGGCTCGCCTGAAAAAGGATCACTACATCGTCCAGCAAGGGCTTGAGCTTTGCCGGGCCTACGGACGGGCGGTGGATATCCGGGTCATCATGCAGCGAACGCAACACGGGCGCTGGGCGGTGACCAAGATCTTCGCTCGCGTGGCCCGTCGCGGCCGTCTGGTCTCCAACATCTCAGCGGGAGGAAAGGGTCTGTCGGCCAGCAGAACTCTGCGCCGGTGTTTTTCCTCCTCTAAGGTAAAAAGCCTGATCCGCGAGATCAGGCGGGTGGCGCATTTGGTCTGCGAGACCATGGCCGAAAACACCGACGGACATTTGGGCGAGTTGGGTGTGGATGTCGGCGTGGACCGCCAAGGGCATGTGTGGGTGATCGAGGTGAACAGCAAGCCTCATCGCAAGGCGTATGACACGCTTGAAGGCCGACCTACGGCCAAACGGTCGTTTCGGCGTCCGATGCAGTATGCGGCGTATCTGGCGGGCTTTCGGATCTGATGGGCGTCCTGCCTTCAGGGGAGGCTGGTTAAGAATGGGTTTTGCCATCGGTATTTTGGCCACTCGAGGTGTTAATCGCCCGGCTACGGCGAAGGATCCTTTCCCGGGGCGGACGAGGACGTTTCAGGAAATGAGCCGCGTGGCCCGCAAGCAGGGCGTTGAGGTGGTGGTCTTTTCACCCCGGGCCGTTGACAAACGCCGTTCGCGGGTTTTGGGCTGGAGCTGTGTGCCCGGGCGGGGTTGGGTGCAGCGGTATCATCCTTTGCCTCCGGTGATCTACAACCGCATCGCTAACCGCCGCGCCGAAGGACGGGCGAGGGTTCAGGATCTGTTGTCCTGGTTCAAAGCGCAGGGGGTCACAGTTTTCAACCCGCGCTTTCTCGATAAGTGGGAGGTCTATGAAGCCCTGCAGTCCGATCCGGATCTGAAGGGAAACGTGCCTGAGACTCTGTTGTATACCGATCCGGGGCAGGCCCTCGATGCCTTGCGCAGATGGGGTACGGTCTTTTGCAAGCCGCGGCGGGGAAGTCTTGGCACCGGGATCGCCGCCTTGAAGCTCACCCGTCCGGGCCGGGTGAGTATTTGCCGCAACGGAGTGAAGGTGGGTACCAGCGTGCTGCGGGTCTCCAGCCCCGGGGGCGTGCACCGCTGGGTCGAGCAGTATCTGCGGCCTTATCGCTACTGTCTGCAAAAGGGCGTCGATCTGGCCACCGTGCAGGGACGGCGCTTTGACATCCGTACCCTGGTGCAAAAAGACGGACAAGGGCGTTGGCGATTCACCGGAGCGGCCGCTCGGGTGGCGGGCCGGGGACAGCTGACCACCCATGTCCCCCGCGGCGGCAGGCGTATGCCGTTGCGGGCCGCTTTGACGCATGCCTTGGGAAATCCGCAAAAAGCGGAGCAGAAGGTGCACGAGCTGGCCGAGCTTTCCCAAGCCGTGGCCGCCTGTTTGGAGGGCCGCCAAGGAGAGCTGTACGGCGAGTTCTCACTGGATGTCGGCTTGGATAAAGACGGCAAGCTTTGGGTTCTTGAGGCCAATGCCAAGCCGTTTCGTTTCGATGAAGCGGACATTCGCCGCCGCGGCTTCGAGCGCCTGATCGCTTTTGCCCGTCATCTTGTCGAAGGGGAGGCAAAAGATGCGAACGGGACTAAAGGATGTTGCTGAGTCGAAAGGCTTCCTTGCGCGGGATATGGATGAATAGGCGCTGTGCGGCCAGCGCCTCGGCCAGCAAAGCGGCCCCCTCTTGCGCTTCCGTGTAAGCGCGCAACCGACTCAAGACGTCGTTGATGTCGTCGATCTCGGGGTGTTCGGTGAAGAGATTCCAGCGCGGCTCTATGGTTCGCCATCGTTGCCACAGGCGCTCGACGCTGCTGCGGATCCGAGGCCAGTCTTCCCCTTTGGCCGCTTCAATGACCGCTTGAACGTCGGTTTCCAATTGTTTGCCCGTACGCACAAGGTCGCGCTCCACCCACAAAGCCCCGGTGATGAAGATCAAGGCCAGCAGGATGAGTACTCCTACCGTACGCATGTGATCACAGGCTCCCTTGTCGTCTCTTTGGCCTGTAGGAAAAGACTGCCCGCCGTGTCCAGGTTGGCAAAAAGCACGTCTTTGACGCTTGTGATGCCCTGTTTTTTCAGCTGCTCTTGCAGCCAGTTCACATCCAGACCGGCTCGGCAGAGAGCCTCGTGATCGACTTCGCCGTCGACGATAAGTGTCAGCGGCAGGCCTTCGTAGCCGGTGGGGATGGCCATGTCCCGGGGCGTCAGCGGTCGGTTTTGTGATTTCGGCAACACGCTCAGCTTGCCGTTGGTTTCAAGCAGAGCATACTCCACGTCGGCTACATTGGGATACCCCTTGCCGCGCAGCTGCTCGAGCAGATCGTTGATGTTGTAGCGCAAGGAGCGCATGGTGCGTTCTTGGATGATGCCGTTTTCGATGACCACCGAGGGGCGTCCACAGACGAGTCGGCGGACCCTTTGGCTGCATAGAGCTATGTAAGAGACCAGTACGTGAGCGAAGGTCAGCGTGAAGATGGTCACCAGGCTATTGAGCAAAGGTGTCTCTTTGTCCCCCATGGAGACGGCCGCCATGTCAGCCAAAAGGATGGCGACCACGAATTCAAAGGGTTGGAGTTCGCCGACTTGTCTTTTTCCCATGACCCGGGTCACGAAGACCAGCAAGAAGTAGAGAATCAAGGTGCGTGCCGCGATGATCAGCACCGTGTTCGCTCCTTTGTTTTGTGGTGGCACTATCTAAGTGTTCCACCAGGCCGTCCGTTCATTCCCGGTCATCTGCGCCGTCTGCCAATGGGCATCTTCACATACCACCGCCCTCCTAGCTTGTACGCCTTGAGCCGACCTTTGCGGATGTGGTGGCGAGCACCTTCGTATGTAAGCCCGAAGCGTTCAGCCGCCTCCGGAAGCTCACATCTGTAGAGGGTATTGGACTTCAAACGCCACGGCCGGGGAAACTTCGGCTTTTTTGTCTTCTTCTTTCTCACGCTCACCACCCTTTCGCCACCCCACACCATACTATGCGCCGAAGGCGGTCTTGGAGCCCGAGCTTGGCTTGATCGACAGGAGTTGAGCCGTCGACAAATAAATAAATAGAGGAGCGTCGCTGAACCCGAGTGTGCGAGAGGGTGGAAGATGATGAGTATCGGTATACCGCGGCTGCGCGGCGCGACCGTGTCGGTGGAAGGGTTTTATCTTCCGGTCACCGCCGCTTTGGCAGCCACAGGAGTAGCGGCCGTGACTTTGCGTCTCATAGCCTTGGCGACGGAGCTGAACACGGGATGGCTGGTCTATATGGCTCTGTTTATTGCCGGGAGCATTGGGGTCGGCGCCGGGACATGGCGCGATCTTCTTGATCTGCCGAGGACCTTGCGGTTGCTGGATCTTTTCATAGCTCTCACGGTCGGGGCGGGGTTGCTGTATTTGGGCCCGCGCACTTCGGGTACGTTGTACATCGGCGGTGCCTCACAGCAGGTCTCTTTGATCGGCGCCGGTATGACAGGCGTGATCTTGGCCTGGGCTTGCGGCTCGTGGTTGGCCTTGGTGGTGGCTAAAGTGTATCCGCAGCATCTTGCCCGGCCGGAAAGCGAGGTCTTAGCCGAGCGTCTGTCGGAGCAGGCTCGGTTGCAGGAACACCTTACATTCCGGCGCTCGATGTCCGCCAACATAGCAGCTTGGCGGAATGGCCTTCGGATTACGCTGGCTTTGATTTTGGTCTATCTGGCTATGACTTTGGTGTGGACGCCGCTGCAAAAAGAGCGGGGCGACATACTGCTGGCTGTCTGGACTAGCGTCGCTTTCGGAGGCGTCCTCGCTTTTTTGGGCTTGATCCATCTGGCCGGCAATCGTCGTCTCGAGGAGCGCTCCGATCAGGTGCTGGTTTTGCCCGGTTACAGTCAGGCCTGGGCCTGGGCGGTCTACGGGCTGTTGCTGGTCATTGCCGTGGTGGGGATTGCCTTGCCCAGCGACATCAGCCCCCTGGCCTATGTCGACTGGAATGCAGTGATGACCAACTTCACGCAGTGGTTGGTGAGCTGGGCCTTTACGCCTCCGGCGAGGAGAGCGGCCTATGAGGGGCTTGCCGGCACCATGTACGGTCCTTCGATGGGTTCCATGCCCCTGGTCGGAGGTGGTATGGGCGGTGCCGGACCGATGGGTCTGATCGTCGTGGCCGGTGTTTTTCTGGCCGTTTATATCATCTGGTACGGGATCCGCAAGATCATTGAAAAACGGGATTACTTGCTGGAAGAAGAGCGCGAACGAAGCCACGGGCTGTTCGCCATTTTGTGGGCGATTATCACCTGGCCGTGGCGGGCGTTTCGAAGATGGTGGCGAGCTCTTTTCTTCCGGGATCAGGCGCCCGAAGCGGCCTCGCAAAAAGAAAAAGAAGAAATCCTCCGGCGGTCCCGGCGTCGGCGACGGCCGGGGGCCCGTGTGCATCCGGAGGATCCGGCGTTGTTTGTGCGCTATGTCTACGGCCGTCTTCTCTACTTCGCCGCTCGGGCGGGCTTTAACCGGCCGAAGCATCAAACGGCGTTGGAGTACGCCGAGCTTCTGTCCGATCGAGTACCGGAGGCCGCTGAACCGGTGCAGGAGCTGACGCGCAGCTACATCCAAGTTCGCTATACCGAACGTAAACCCGATGAAGGGATCCGCTCCCGCTCCGTCAGGCTGCTGCGAAACGCTGCGCGTGGCTTGCGTTCCATGAGGCGGTTCAGGAAGGAGTTCTGACGACCGAGCCTTTTGCCCGAAACCGGAATCAGGCAGTCAAAAGGCGGCGAAGCAGCTCAGGCCGCAGGCTGTCGATCCCGGCGAAATCCATGTGGGGGGCATAGATCGCTTCGAGCTGTTCGTGTCGGCTCTTGGCCGCCGCCAACGCCGCCAGGGCTTGCTCAAGAATGCGGGAGAGAAGCTCTTCCGTTTGCCGCAGAAGTTCCGCATGGATCTTGACAGTTGACGGGTGTCGACACTGGTCCATGTTGATCACCGTGGCTTGCCCTGGCTCGTAGGTGTGCGGGCCGGCCGAGGTGATCACGGCGCAACCCAAGGCGGGAATGACGGCATGTTCTAAACGTTCGGGATCCAGGCCGCAATGAAAGGCTTCCACGTCATATCCGCGTTCTTGTGCGGCGTCGATCACCTTTTTTACCAAGGTGGATTTGCCCGTTCCGGGTGAACCGGTGACGATTATCTTGTGCGGTATCTCGTCCATCAGATTGGGCAGATGGTGATGAAATCCGCTTGGGGTGATGGCACCGGCAAACAGGTGACGGACGCGACCCACATCGGCGGCGACGGGTCGGTGTCCGAATAAGCTCGATATTGCCCGGGCGGCCTTTTCGTTAGCCAGTCCGTAATTGAATCTCTCCTGGTTGATGTCAGCCATCAGTTCATAGACATCCTTCGCTGCGGCCAGCAACCGGTAAGCGCGTCGAAAGGTGCGGGAGGCATCGGCCTTGGCGGCAAGGATAGTCTCCTTCTGCGGTCGGATACCCCGTTCATCGCAGTACGGCCCGAGATTTACGATCTCGTCAACCGCATTTGGCAGTTTCGGATCGATCACATGCGGTGCGGTGCCGTCGATCACCGAAACCTCCAGCTGCGGTATGCGAATGGCGTCCAGCGAAGGCGCGTCCGATGAACAGTGGAAGTATTCGACGTCGTAGCCGCGCTGCTGCATCTGCTCGCCCAGCCATTTCATCAGCGTGGATTTCCCTGAGCCGGGGCCTCCTTTGATGATCAAAACGCGTGAAGCATCGATCGGGGCAATGTGGTCAAAAAAGGAGTGAAAACCGTATGCCGTATTGCCCCCAGCGAACAGATGCCTTCCTTTTCCTACGCTCACAGGCATGCCTCCCGTAAAACGGTGATACTGAATCTATATGCTGTTTCCGCCTGCCGTATAATATATCCCCTATGATAGCTTCAGTCGGATCCAGGCCCAGACGAAATCACGTCGCAACCGCCAGCCGCTTTCCGGAAGCTCGGCCACCACTTCGAGGGTGAATTTGTGACAAAGAGTGCGACTCAGATTGACGTCACCCCACGTGGCATCAAACAGGATGGTCAAAGCCAGGCGGCAGGCCATGTTTTCCGCCTGCCACATCTCACGCATGGATTCGGGACGGGTCAGCTTGCGCAAGGGATACAGAGTGCCCGACTCTTCCAGATAGACCCGCGGCACACCTCCTTCGCATCGGCCGACATAGACGCGTTCCGAATCTACGATGTACTCATCCGCCCGCTGCCAGCTTGGGTAGGTTTCAGAGTCGTAGGTCATAAAGTGTACACCTCGCTGCCCAGTGTTTTTGGCAGAACCTCTTTCCACGTGCGGGCGGGTGCTTCCTATGAGTGATATAACCTTCGTTGATTGGAGACGACCTTCGATTCATTTCGTGAAAAGGCAGAAGTCTTGTCAAACCGAAGGCGGGCGGGGGCGCCCGGCGCCCCCCTAAAAAGTGACGGTCAGTTCAACGCTGCGCGCTCCGGAGGGGATGTTTAGTACTCCGGTGAAATCCGGCCCTGACGGAGCGGAGATGCGCACTTCATGCGAGCCTGGGGACAGATAGTGCTTCAGTTTGGTACGGCCTACGTACTGGCCGTCTATATAGACTTGTCGGTTGGAGGGTTTGGAGCTGATTTCCACCAACACACTGGGCTCTTTGACTACGATTCTGAGCGAAGTCGATGCCGTGGTACCGCGGTTGTCTTCTACGATGAGGCGAACCGTATAGACCCCCGGGTGCTGATAGGTCCAGCGCGGCGCTTCACCGGTGGCATCGGTACGGCCGTCGCCGTCGAAATCCCAACGGTAGCTTCGGATCGTACCGGAGGGGGCATAGGAGCCTTTTGCTGAAAAAGACACGGTGGTGCCGACTTCCACTTCCTCGGCGCTGGCCTGGATGCGGGCCACGGGAGGCTGAGGACGCGGGATAAACCAAGGAGTGCGGTCAGTCTCGACCTCAAAGGATGTCCAGGAAAAGGCAGCCCACGGCTGCGAGTCGCGTATCCAGCTTCTGAACTCCTTGAGCGTGGCCGCGGCCGATCCCGTCAACGGATAACCGCGTCCGGATACCAAACGATCGAGGAACGGGATGCGCCTCCCGGAGGCGATCAACAAAAGGTACTCGCGCCCGGCGGATCCTTCCACTACGAAGTTGTACCCGCTCGATCGGGGCAGATCATGTGTACCCGCCTTGTTGATATAAGACTCACGATCCCAGTAATTAGGAAAAACCAAGCGGATGTCGCCCCGCGTATCCACGTTGAGGATGTAAACATAGGCCGCACGCGGGAGACGGAAAAAGATGCGCACTTCACTGCCGACGGTGTAGGAGTTCTTGTCGGTCCAAATGCTCACCGATTCAGGCACCGGTTTAACTCCCTGGACGACAAGGCTGCGAACGATGTCATTGGTGGCAGTCTCAGACCCTTGCTGCGCTTCGAAAAGCTCCTGCATCTGCCGTACGAAATCGTTGTCCGCTGTTTTGTCGGAGGACTGCGTATCCGCGAGGGCAAAGGCCGTCAGAGCCAGCCACAGCACTAACAGAAGCGACAGGCCTCGAGCTTTTTTCACGATCATCAACTCCTCTAAGGATGTTCGACTGCGGCTTACATAGTAATAAGAGCCGTCGGGGGATCTTTTGTTACCCCGATCAGTGGAATATGATGTACAGCCAGACTCCGGTGCCCAACAGCACGTAGAAGGCCCCAATCCAGATAAAGAAGGAATCGGTCTCTTTCGATCTCTTTGCTTTCAACAGACCGCCGTCGACCAGCAGGCAAAAAAGTCCCACCCCGATAGTGAACGTGCTCAATCCCCCGTCGAGTACTTCGTGCAGCCATTCATGAATCACCGTCTTCACGTCCCTGCTGCTTATTTGTCTGCTCAGGCTTTCGGCGCCGCCGGACGGCGATCAGAAGAATCAGCGGCAGAATAAGGTGGATGAAGACACCGCAGTTTTCCTGGATTCTGATCAGCTTGTCAAGCGCGGCCACGTTGGCCGGACTGAGGGAAATCAGATAGATAATAGGCAAAGCCGGCGTCGCTAGTCCTATATGATCACGATGGCCTAACCATTTTTGTATGCCCGTGGCGATCAGCCAGAGCATGAAGGCGATAGTGATGAACATCTGAGCGATCCATGTGGCCACATAAAAAGAGCTCAGGCTCTCGATGAAGATAAAAGGCTGTTCTACGGTCTGTACGGCGCTTAAGGCCGGCAGTCTGACGTGAACCAACTCGACGGGGCCGAAGACCGCCAGTGTGGAGAACGTGACATTGGCAAACAACAGGATGGTTATCACTACGGAGATGGCAGCGGTCCGCCAGGCTTTCTCCGGTTTGCTGAGGAAAGGAAAGCAGACAAAAAAGGCGCTCAACTGCTCGACGAGCCCCACTCCGCGCACTCCTTCCTTGAGCACCTTCCAGGGTCCGTGGGCCAACACGGGGCGCATGTTCATGACCGGACTGGTTTTAATGTAAGTGAGCATGGTGATACCCAGGCCGATGGGAACGGTGATCAAGATGATGATCGTAGCCGCCCGGGAAATGGGCTCCAGTCCTTTTCGCACCAAATAGGTGGCGGAGACCAACATGCTGCCGATGATCACCTCGGCCGGGGTCAGACTGAGCAGGGTCAAGCGGACGACGTCGGCAAAATCGCGCATCATGCGCCCCGTGACCAAGAACCAATAGGCTATGAGTACGGCAAAGAGTACTTGGGCCAAAGGCCGTCCTAAAAGACGTGGCCCATACTCGAACACGGTCTCATCGGGGAAGCGCTTGCCCAGGAGGCAAAAAAGATACAAAGACAACAACAAGACCGGGATCATGAGCAAGGGAACCAACCATAGATCTCTGCCCACCGATTCGGCGAACAGGCGAGGCATCTCCAACACCCCGACTTCAGTGATGGCTGCGCTGAGCAAGAAGAACAGACTGATATCGCTGATTCTCTCGTTATCGTATTTCATGAAGATACACCTGCGCTTTATTTCGTGCTGCCCGTCCGCCGGATCCTGGCCGTCGTGTCTATCCTGATCGGCACGGTCGGGTACAACTGCGGCCAGTCCCCCTTGATCCGCTCCCAAAGCTTGGGGTCTGAGATCTCCAGATGGCGCCCGAGTTCCAAGGCGTCGACACCGTAGGTTTTTTGCAGTTTGTGTAATGCCATGTGTACCCGACGGGTGATCTCTTCAGAGAGAGCTTCTTCAACCCAACCGATAAACTCAGTGGTCAGATCGGCGGCTGCCGTCTCCTCGGTTATGAATCCCTCCAGGCACAGCTCGATTTCAAATGAGAGCTTTCCGTCTTCTATGCGGGCATTGGTCTTGGTGCGGCAGTGGTGGTAAACATACTCGATGAGAGCACTGGGACGGGTGGCCACGGGGATAGATACTCTTCCTGAGCTCGACACGCCCTTGGCCAGAAGATAACCCTGGGTTTCGATGTCCTCGAGCCAACCGACGAGGCTCCAATCTTTGATTACGGCCGCGCCGCCGTTGTAGGCCTCTTGCCCGTCCAGCGACCGGCGCACGCGACTGATGACCGCATGACCCGATGAATGAAGAGAGACTATGGCCTGGTTGAGATCGGCGTCGAGACCAAGAGAGTGTTGCGGCGCGCTTTGAAAGAGCCGGAAAAGGTAGACGGAGGCCAAAGCTTCAAGACGCGGCTTGATGGAGAGGATATCCGAAGCTTTGCCTTGGGCGATGGCGATCCTCATCTTGCGTTTGGTGCGAGTGTGTCTGGTGAAGAAATCGAGGATGGGACGCAAGTTCTCTCTGGCTGCTTCCTCACCGATGATCAACACTTGTTGGTGGCCGAAAAACAAAGGTCGATAGACCCGCAGGTTGATGGCCGTGCTGGCGGCTTGGATGGTGGGTGCCGTGGCACCGATCACCCATGAAGGGTCTCCGGTTCCTTCTTTGTTACCATCGCTTGGGCCCGCGCTGAGCGCGTGCAAGACAGCCAGCTCGACGGTCATCAGATAGCTTATCTGTTTGTGCGTGTAGGTCAGGCTGGTATCGCCGGCTTCTTTCTCAATAAACGGAAAGTGTTGCGGACTTGGCGGTTTTGAGCCGTTGGTCTCGGTCGCTTCTGCCAGATCGACGGCCACTCCCACCACAAAGGCGCGTTCGTCGATCTCGGTCCGATCCCAGCATCCGCAGAAAATGAACATGCTCAAAAAAAGGAACACCAAAGTCCAGCGGCCTTTAGACGTCACTGTGACCGCCTCCAGTCTTGGGACGATCGCTTTGAGCATCGGACTGCCCTCGTTGGTCGATCGTTTTCAGGAAACTGGGCCGGTGAGTCAGAGTGTGCAACGGGAATCGTAACAGGGTGTTTTTTATGTCTTTGGCATCAAAAGGCGCCCAAGGCGCCAGATATGAGACCCCGAAACTCTCCAAAGCGCTCAGATGAGAGAGGATGATCATCAGTCCGATCACCAGTCCGTACAATCCCAACGCGCTGCTGAGCATCATCAGGAAGAAGCGGCCCAGGCGAAAGGCCAGCGACGTCGGATAGTGAGGGATGGCGAAACTGGAGATGGCTGTTAGAGCGACGACGATGACCATTGTGGGGCTGACGAGATTGGCCCGCACGGCGGCTTCACCGACCACAAGACCGCCGACGATACCGATGGTCTGCCCGATCGGTGTCGGCAGACGGATTCCCGCTTCTCGCAGCAGCTCCAGCGCGCTTTCCATGACAAAAGCCTCCAAAAAGGCCGGAAAAGGTACCGCTTGCCGGGAGGCTCCGATAGCCAAGGCCAACGTGGTCGGGATCATCTCGGCATGATAGGAAGTTAAGGCGATGTAAAACGAAGGCAGGGTCAGTGACAAAAACACAGCTACCGCCCGGAGAACTCTCACACTGGAGGCCACCTGCCAACGCTGGTAGAGATCTTCGGGGCTGTGCATGAGGTGATCCAAAGTGGTGGGAACGACCAGCACAAGCGGGGTGTTTCCGGTAAAGATAGCCACGCGTCCTTGCAATAAAGCGGTGACTACGGCATCCGGCCTTTCAGTAGTGGCCATTTGGGGGAAGATGGAAAGCCAGTCGTCTTCAATAAACTGCTCCATGATTCCGCCGCTGAGGATGGCATCGACTTCGATCTTTTCGATCCGTCTGTAGACTTCTTCCACCAGGGCAGGATTGGTTACTCCGGCGATGTGCATTACGGCGACGGCGTTTTTGCCGCGGCTGCCGACATCGAATCTTTTCAACTTCAGATCGGGTGTGTGCAGGTGCTTACGGACCATGGCCGTATTGATATTCTGCCGTTCGACGAAGCTTTCTCTGGGCCCTTGGATGATCGTTTCCGCCGTCGGTTCAGATACATTCCTGCCCGGGATGGAGGCCACGTCCGCCGTGATCGCTTTGGGCACCCCGTCCACGATAATGGCACAGCGGCCGCGCAACATGGCCTCGATCATTTGGCGGATGTCCGTTTCGGTATGAACGGTGACGGTGTTCAGCGTCTGATCATACAGGCGATCGAAGACATCCCGCGGTGTGGTATAGGCGCCAGGTGCCTCGCGGCTGTCGACCGCGATGGCCCGCAGGATACTGACGTCGATGCGCCCCGAATCGTCGATACCCTCGATACCTAAAACGGCGACTTGTATTCCCCGTTCACCGATGGTTACCTTACGCACTTGCAGATCGTCACAATCGCACATGATAGCCCGCACGATATCTAAGGCTTTGTCCAGATCGTCCGGGACTTCGATCGTCAGCGATACCGCCTCGGCCGGCTCACTTTGAAGGCGGCTCTGATCGGCGGGGGGTTTGGCTTTGCGCATCCGTCGGGCCCGGGGTGAGGAGAATAAAGACCGAAAGATCATGTCATGCACACCGTCTTTTATCTCGGTTATCATTACGGTAGTCTGACCAGGGGTCAAAGACGGTATGCCCATCGACGTGAGGGAGAATGCCGACGCCAACCGGCACATATTCTTGGTGTATGAGGCGAAAAACGGAAGACAAATCGAGGCTTTCGTCGCTGAGCATAGCCGGTGTCTACATCGGAGCGGTCATCGGGGCGGGTTTTGCATCGGGACAAGAGATCTGGCGCTTTTTCGGTCTTCACGGCGCAGGCGGTTTTGTAGGTCTTGCGTTAAGCGGCTTTTTGTTTGCTTTCTTTGCCCTGGCCATCCTGTGTGCGGGAAAGCTCTTGCAGGCCCGCTCGCACTTGGAGGTGGTCAATGCCATCGGCGGCCCGATGTGGGGAGCCCTGATGGACGGCTTCATCACGATTTGTCTGCCCGTCAGCCTAACGGTGATGCTGGCCGGTGCCGGGGCCGGATTGGCTGAACAGTACGGCATACCCTCCTTCGTCGGTAGCACGGCCATGGCACTGGCCACTGCTCTCACCGTGTTGATGGGAATACAGGGCGTGGTGGTGGCAATCAGTCTGCTAGCACCGCTTTTTGTCAGCCTGATCATGATCGTCTCCGTACAGGCCATGCGGCCGGGATCCGTTGACTGGCCCTGGGCCATGGCCTCTTCAATGCCGCGGCTTTCGTGGCTTTTTTCATCCCTGGCCTATGTGACCTACAATCTGATTCTGTCCGCCTCCGTTTTGGCTCCCGTAGGGGCGTTGGCACCAACGCGGGCGATAATCGGCGGGTCTTTGTTGGGCGGCCTGGGGCTGGGCCTTGGTGCGGCGGCGGTGAATATCGCTGTTTTGAGTCAAGGCCCCGCAGTGATCTCTTGTGATGTGCCGATGCTTTTGGTGGCGGAAAAGATGTTACCCACCGTACCCTGGATCTTCATGGTCCTTCTTTTGATCGAGATCTATACCACAGCGGTGGCCGGTCTGTACGGTTTTGCGGCCCGCCTGGCTCCGGAAGACCGCGGAGCTTTCATGCGCATTGTCCTGGTTACCACCCTCTTTTCCTTGATCGCTGCCCGGGTGGGTTTTTCCCGTCTCGTGGCCGTGGTCTACAGCGCCATGGGATATGTGGGAGCGGTGTTTTTGGCCGCCTTGACCAGGTGGTTTTGGAAAACGTTGAGGGCGGGTCAATGGAAAGAGCCGCCCGACATGTGAGTCGGACGGCTCCGGGGATTTGGCTAGGCTCGATGAAGGCCAATGTCAGGCCAGATAAGCAAAGCGCAGGATGAAAAGCACGGCCAGGACGTATAGCAGCGGATGCACCTCACGGCCTTTACCCGAGCAGAGCTTGATCAAGGGGTAGCTGATGAAAGCCAGGGAGATACCGTTGGCGATGGAATAGGTCAAAGGCATGGTGGCCATGGCCAAGAAGGCCGGGATGGCCTCGGAGTAATCGTCCCATTTCACGTCGAGCGCGGCTTTAATCATCATAGAGCCGACGATGATCAATGCGGGCGCCGTTACGGCTCCTGCGCCGCCGATGGCGCTGACTATCGGCGTGAAGAACAGGGAGAGGAAGAAGCAGGCGGAGACTACCAGACCGACGAGACCCGTGCGTCCGCCGGCGGCGACTCCGGCGGCGGATTCCACGTAGCTGGTGACGGTGGGCGTGCCGAAGATCGAACCGCCGACGGTGCCGATAGCGTCCGCCAGCAGGGCTTCTCTCGCTCTGGGCAGGCGGCCTTGCTTATCCAGGAGACCACCCTGTTTGGCGACGGCGATCAGAGTGCCTACGGTGTCGAACATGTCCACAAACAGGAAGGCGAAGATGATGTCGAGCAGACCGACCTTCAGGGCACCGAGGATATCCAGCTTACCGAAAATGGGCTGCCATGCGGACAAACTGGGCAGCTGAACGATACCGCTCGGCATAGGAACGACGCCCATCGGTATGCCGATCAGAGCGGATATGATGATACCCCACAAAATGGCTCCGTTGACCTTCAACGCCAGCAAAGTGCCCGTGATCAGAACACCGATCATGGTCAGCAAAGGAGCGGCGTCAGTGAGCTTACCCAAGGCGACAAAGGTGGCCGGGTTTGAGACGACGACGCCCCCGTTGCTCAGACCGATAAAAGCGATAAACAGACCGATACCGGCACCGATGGCTCCTTTGAGGGAGGCGGGTACGGCATCAATGATCGCTTCGCGGACTCTGGTCAGGGTCAATAAAATAAAGATGACACCTGAAATGAAGACTGCACCCAGAGCCTGTTGCCAAGACAAGCCCATGCTTAAGACGACGGTATAAGTGAGATACGCATTCAGCCCCATTCCGGGAGCGAGGGCGATGGGGTAGTTGGCCAAAAAGGCCATCAGCAGAGTGGCCAGAATCGTCGAGGCGACCGTGGCATACATGACCGCCTCAAAGGGCATCCCTGTTTCTTGTACGATGCCGGGGTTGACGAAGATGATGTAGGCCATGGTCATGAACGTCGTGATTCCGGCGGCTACTTCGGTTCGTACATTGGTTTTGTTCTCCGAAAGACGAAACCAGCGTTCAAACAAACCTTCGTTGGCTGATGAAGCTTGTTGAGCCATGGTTCTGAAGGGACCTCCTTTAGGGATGTCATTGACGGCTAATGATTCCATGCTGACGAACGATATTCCTGTCATGATCTTCGGATGTTCGTTTAAGCGTCATGCCGCCATCATGGTGTGAAACGTGTAATCAGCGAAGGAAATACTTAGGCAAAAGACGTAATATTTTGTGCGCTATTTTTCAAATACACCCCAGAAAGGAGACAGACAGGCAATGGTCAGGATGCGTGAGATTTGCGCCGTGGTGCTGTCAGTTGTTCTGGCGGCGGCATCGTTGGCGGGTGCGGCGACGACGAAGGTAGTGCACGTCATGGCTGATCACGGAGAGCCTTTTTTGGAGTTTTTGAATGAACGGGCGCGAGCGTTTGAGGCCAAATACCCCGATGTGGAAGTGGAAGTCTTTGCCCAGCAGACCGATTACACGACTAAGGTCCAACTGCTCATCGCGGCGGGTACACAGGTCGATGTTTTGGATTCGACGCACAGCTTCATGGCCTTTTCGTTCACCGACTCATTGGCTGACCTCATGCCCTACGTCAAAGCGGAAAAGATCAATCTCGACCGGGACATGTTGCCTTTTGCGCAACTCGTGTTGATGAAAGACGGCAAGTTGTACGGGATTCCCAGCCAACTGTACGGTGTGGTGGCTTCGTACAACCGTACGTATTTCGATGAAATAGGCGTGACCCCGTTGCGTAAGCTGGGTGAAGAGTGGACCTGGGATTGGCTGCGCAACAACGGGGGACGTTTGCTCAAGGACATTGACGGAGACGGAATCCTTGAGACCGGAGCAGTTACGTTCAGCGCTTCGTTTATCAATGTCTCTCCGACCATCCATCAGGCCGGCGGGAGCATGTTCGACAGCTATATACACCCGCGGCGGGTGAATATGATGCATCCGGCGGTTCGCACGGGCCTGGGCTTCTACGTCGAACTGACGCAGCGCGGCTGGGTTGGCTCGCAGTCGTTTTTCACCAAGCGCGGCAACGCCATCAATTTCTATGCCACCGGGGCGCACAGCTCCAATTTCACCCCCGACGGCGATCTCTTTGAGGCCGTGGTCCAGCCTAAAGGACCTGTACGGCGGGGAGGTCACACTATGTTCGGCCCGTTCCACGTGCCGGCGGCCTCCAATCATCAGGAATGGGCTTTCCGTTGGATCGCTTTCTTAGGTATGAATGAAGAGTCACAGGTGAAAATGATGGAGGCCACGGGACGCATACCGGCGCATCCGCCCACGCTGCGCAAGATCGGCAATTACCTGGGATATGCCGAACCGCACGTGCGAGATTATCTCCTGCAGGTGACGGAAGCCTCCATGCATGCGGATATGTATCCTCACACGCTGACCCAAGCCGAAGGAGCGATACGGTCCTTCTTTGATGCCGCCTTCCGTCAGGTGCTCAACGGAATGCAGCCTTTGGAGACCTTCCTGGAGACCATGCAGACTCAGATACAGATCGAGTTAGACAAGCTGTGGGCAAACTAGACCGGACCGACATTGGGGCGCCGGAAGATGACAAGACCGTCGGGGCCTGGGCTCTGACGGTCTTGTCGCTTCAGGCGGCGACTGACTTGACATCGTTTCTCGGTGGCCATAGGCTACGATACAGATGTAGCTTGGAATGTAGCATGAATGCAGGGAGGATTCAGTGCTGATGGCAGACAGGCAAGACTGGCATGAAGAGACCGCCAGATTGGCCTTCGTGGTCAAGTTGATTAATCGCCTGCTCGATGAGACGCGTTCTGTGGTGCGGGCGCAGACCGGAAGCGCGCGGCAACAGCGGCGCGACATGTGGGAAGAAGCGCCTCGTTTGGTGCGCAGCACCGAGGATTGGATCGAGCTGGCCCAGGCGACGACGGCCCTCGGACAACAAGAACGCAGTCTGGCTTTCTACAAGCAGCAGGAATACCGCCTGCAGCGGATGCTGGACTCTCCTTATTTTGGACGCATAGACTTCAGGGAGTCCGGCGCTGCCGAAACTCAACCCATCTACGTCGGGATCGGCACTGTTCACGATCCGATCACGGGGGAGATCGAAGTCTTTGACTGGCGGGCACCGGTCTGTAGCCTTTTTTACGATGCGGAACTGGGTCCGGCCGAGTATAGCTGCGAGGATGGGATCATCTCAGGCGTTGTGACGCTGAAGCGCCAGTTCAAGATCGTCAACGGCCGCTTGGAGTATATGTTTGACACCGATCTGAAGATCGATGACGAGATCTTGCAACAGCTTCTCGCCCGTCAGAGCGATGAGAAGATGAGAAGTATCGTCACCAGCATCCAGCGGGAGCAAAACCGGGTCATCCGTGATCAAGGCCACAGTCTGCTGATGGTTCAAGGTCCTGCCGGCAGCGGCAAAACGGCCATCGCTCTTCACCGCGCCGCTTATTTGCTCTACAGACATCGGGACAGTCTCAGGGCGCAGGATATCGTCATCTTTTCTCCCAATCGCGTCTTCAGCGATTATATCTCCGCCGTCTTGCCTGAGCTGGGGGAACAGAACGTGCAGCAGACCACCTTGCACGAATATGCCTTGCGTGAGCTGGGGTCGCGCTTTAGCGTGGAAGGAGTCTACTCTCAGCTGGAGTATCTTCTGGCGCCCGGACACGACAACGATTTTGCCGGGCGGGTGGAAGGGATCCGCTACAAGTCTTCGCCGGAGTTCTTAGAGGTACTGCACAACTACGTCCGCTTTCTGGAAGACGGCGAAGATACCGGGTTTTGGGATGTGGAGCATGAGGGACAGCTGATCATGTCCAAAGAAGAGATGCGGCGTCTTTTCACGGAGAGCTACGGCGATTTGGCCTATGCCAAACGCTTGGAGAAGATCCGGCAGCGGGTTCTTTTTCTGTTGCAGCCTCTTGAGGAGGATCGCCGCAGGCTTTGGCGGGAGATGTTGTCCGCTGGGCCTGATCGCATGTTCGAATGGGAGTTGGACAAAGAGAGTCGACGGCGGACCAAAGAAGAGTTCGCGGGGTTGAAGGAGCGCTTAGCCGACTGGGCTTCCTTTGATTACGTCCGGGCCTACACCCGGCTGTTCAAAGACGCCCGCCTTATGCGCCGGCTTTCCGGCGGTAGACTGCCGGATAAATGGGAGCTGATCCGAAAACAGACTCTGGCCGCGCTGGCTGAGAATCGCCTGTTCCATGAAGATGTGTCACCGCTTTTGTATTTGAAGCGGACGCTCGAAGGAGGACCTGTTCTCAATGCCGTCCGGCATGTCATCATCGATGAAGCGCAAGACTATACTCCCCTGCAGTATGAGCTTTTCGGCATGCTCTTTCCGCGATGCAGTCTGACGGTTCTGGGAGACAGGCATCAAAGCGTTCATCCGTATGTCAAGGCTGCCGATCATGCGCAGATTGCCGCCGCCTTGGGCCGTGAGAACAGCGCCGCTTCGGTCTCTCTTACCAAGAGCTATCGTTCGACGGAGCAGATCATGCGATTTGCCCGCCATCTGCTGGTTGAACCCGACCAGGCCGAGGTTGTCAGGCGCCAAGGCTCCAAGCCCCGGTTGCGCCGGATGTCAAGTGAAGAGGAGCTCTTGCGGACGATACGGCAAGATCTGGAAAGCTGGCAGGCGGAAAAAAGACACGGTTCAGTTGCCGTGTTGTGTAAGACGCATGCCGAGGCGAGAGGGGTTTATCAGTTCTTGAAGGAGACGCTCCCTGTGTATCTGCTCACTGCGGAAGATGAGCATTTCAGAAGAGGTCTGCTTGTCTTGCCGGCTTATCTGGCCAAGGGTCTGGAGTTCGATGCGGTTTTGATCTATGACGCCGGCGCCCACAATTACGGAGAACGGGAGCGGGGTCTTTTGTATACCGCCTGTACACGCGCTTTGCACGAGCTTCATGTCTGCTACACCGGCGAGTTGACCCCACTGTTTCGTGATATGGACCCGGGACTCTACATCTCAACGTAGCAGCAAATAACCGCCGGCGGCGAGCAGGAGCAATCCGAGGCCGTTGAGCCACTCAAAACCCAGCTTTTCCATTCCGAACAGACCTAAATGATCGATGAGCGCCGCCGTGGCGACTTGTCCGACGATAATGGCCGTGGTCGCGGGCGCCACCCCGACCAGGGGCACGGCCCGCACCACTCCGTAGGTGATGCCTACTCCGAGAAGGCCTCCAAGGTAGAAATACCAGGGTATTTTGCCCAGCTCAGACCACTGCCCGGAGCCCAGGCCGAACAGCAGCAAGATGAGAGTAAATAGGCTGCTGGTGACGTGAACAAGAAGGGTGGCCTCGAGCAAGCCCACGGCTTTGCCCAGGCCTGAGTTGAGCGTGCCCTGTATGGCCATCAACAGGCCGGCCACGGCAGCTACAAGTAAGGCTATCAGTTGGGTTGACAGTGTGATCCCCCTCCACTGTCGGTAATATAAGCAGGCATTGACCGGGCTATACTTCGACTGCCAGACAAGGAGCGTGCATCAAGTGGAGCTGACGCATCTCACCGATGAGGCCACAAAAACGGCCGTACATATAGCCTCGCAGATAGGAGTGCCGGCGGATCGGATAGCCCGGGCTCTGCAGCTTTTGGATGCCGGAGACACCATTCCCTTTGTAGCTCGCTACCGAAAGGAAGTCACCGGAGGGCTTGATGAGCGGCAACTGCGCGAGATCGCCGCCGAGGCTCAACGCTGGCGGGCGCTGCAGGAGCGCAAAAAGGAAGTAATCAGCCTGTTGCAGGCACAGGAGAAACTGACGCCTGAGTTGGAGGCCGCCATCAACGAGGCGACCACCAGGCAACGAGTGGAAGATCTGTATCGGCCCTATCGGCCTAAGCGGCGGACCCGGGCTTCCATAGCCAAAGAGCGGGGCCTTGAACCTTTGGCCGAAGCCTTGATGGCCACAGATGCCACTTGGACCGATCTGGAGCGTCTGGCGCAAGAGACGCAAGTGGGCGATGCCAAGGAGGCTTTGGCCGGCGCGGCGGACATTCTCGCCGAGCAAGTGTCGGATGATCCCGCCACTCGGGCCGCCTTGCGCAGGCTTGTCGAGCAGCAGGGGGTAATCCGCTCCGAATGCGCCTTGGCCGAGGAAGAGCGAGGCCTGCGCACGCCTTATGAGGATTACTATGACTTCAGTCGGTCCGTACGCGAAGTGCGCCCCCATGCGGTCTTAGCCATGAACCGCGGCGAGCGGGAAGGAGTATTGCGCGTCGTCATCGAGATGCCTGAAGAGGCCATACTGCAGTATCTGAAGCGCCACTGGATCAAGGCGCGGGATGCCAAAACAGCCGCTTTCTTGGAGGATATGCTGCTGGATGCCTACAAGAGGCTGCTTGCTCCCGCCTTGGAGAGGGAGATCAGGCGACAGTTGACGGAAGTGGCCGACCAACAGGCGATCAGTGTTTTTGCCCGCAATCTGGACAGCCTGCTCATGCAGCCTCCGGTGCGGGATGTCAAGGTGTTGGGGATTGATCCGGGCTTTCGCACCGGCTGCAAAGCGGCGGCCACGGAGACATTGTACCCTCATCCCCCTCATAGCAGATACCAAGAGGCAGCCGCGCTTTTACATGATATGATCGTCACCCACGGTGTGCAGTTGGTGGCCGTGGGCAACGGTACGGCTTCCCGGGAAACGGAAAGACTGGTTGCCGAGGTAATTCAGTCTCTGGCCGATGTCAACTACATGATCGTCAGCGAGGCCGGAGCTTCCGTCTATTCGGCCTCTGAGCTGGCCGGAGAGGAGTTGCCGGATCTGGACGTCTCCATGCGGGGAGCGGTTTCGATAGCCAGGCGCGTCCAGGATCCCCTGGCCGAGTTGGTGAAGATCGAGCCCAAATCCATTGGCGTGGGGCAGTATCAGC